>Ga0065711_1002628_pt1 | contig 60191 bp, 54 predicted proteins | sample Hoacrofraction12_FD_59098 | JGI IMG/M metagenome (GOLD analysis project Ga0065711, IMG submission 59098) | Hoatzin crop microbial communities from Cojedes, Venezuela - Epithelial fraction 12 v2 (version 2) | ecosystem: Host-associated > Birds > Digestive system > Esophagus > Crop | place...
GGCTTTTTTTTTTTTTTTTTTTTATCAGTTAGACCAAATTAGAAAGTTTACCTGGCCCTAACTGATGAACTGTTACATGTCTGTGGAATCTGTGGTCTAAATGTTGATCTTGTTAACTTTAATGCACTCTGTATTGTGATCCAAAGAGCTCTTCCTAGCAGAAAGCATTTTGGGAAAGTGAACGGGAAGCCTGGTATGGTCAGCAGTGCCACAGTGAAATGTCCCTGGTCAGAGGTCCCCGCACATGCCGGTGGCAGCTGCAAGCACCCCTCAGCCAAATGCTGGCCACAGAGCCCCGTGTGCCCCACGGCTGGAGGACACCATCCAGCTGGTTTCCCAGCTCGGTGAAGAGTGGTGCGGGTGCGTGTGCCACCAGCAGTGCTGACAGGGAGCGTGGGCACCGCTGCGGCTCCATGCTTAGGTGGCCGAGGCCTCTCTTCTTCAGAGATGTCCTCTTGCCCCCCTGCATGGGAAATGTATGCCCCAGCCTCTTCTGAACTGCGGATCCAAAAATCATCTCAGTGCCACTGCATCAGGACAGATGCCGCGTTAGAGCTTCCCCTGGGAATACCAAATCCCTGCAGCACATGGGCAGCTTTAGACTACAGGCCTTGGGGGCAGCCTGGTCGGTGGGGACAAGCTGGGAGCCTTCCAGGAGATGGAAGCTTCCCCCAGCTGTCCTCGTCCAGCCGCACTGGAACGCAGTGATGCACAGCTCAGGGAAGAGATAAGATGACCACCAGGAGCTTCTAAATTCATTGTTCACAACTGCTGCTTGCTCTAGTCCTGCATGTCCAGGAGGCATTGCTCAAAGGAAACAGAACTACTTCTTGAGGAGACAGGACTGTTTCTGGCTGTCAGAAGGGAAGGACAAACCATTGCCTCTGCATCTGGAGCTGCCATGTTCTGCATCTGGAGCTCAAAACTGCTCTCACTGGCCCCATTTTTCGCTGCTTCTCTTGTAAGCAGGACATACATTTGCAATCCCCCAGCACTGCTTACACAAGGAGGGCTGTCAGAATTTTTCTGGGGGGTTGTCGATTCTTTTTGGGAGTCAGAAATTTCCAGCTTCTCAGATTACTTAGTAACAAAGTCAGTGTTCATGATGTTAGGTAAAAGAGGTCGGGAGATCTGGCCTCAGTTCCTTTTTCTGTGTGACTTCAGGCGAGCCACAGCCTTCCTATACCTTGACCGCACCTACACAGTCTTTCCTAACCGACAGCTGCAGCGTGATGGAAAACAGCCATCTCCTTCCAGCATTCCCCGGCATGGGGAACACAGCCTTATGAGTCCTGGTAATCTCAATGTGCTAATGCAGAATTCACAGCAGACCAACACCATCTGCCCTCACCTGTGTTTTAAAAGCCAACAAATGCTATGCAGAGATAGCTTTCTCCTGAAAATTTCAGAATGAACTGAACAGTTCCTTTCTGCCTGGCATTTTTGGTAGGAGGAGTTAAAAGTATTGCTGCCTATTCTGCTCTTAAAAATGCAAGGTTCTAGTACCCCTTTGCTACCACAGTTTCCAAAGGCCCTGTGGCCCTCGCGATCAAACACCCGTCTCCTACCTGATGTTACCAAACAATCCTCTCTGGACACATACAGTCACCCAGCACACGACTGCTGAGACAACAACAGCAGCAGAGGAGGGAGACTTTCCATCTGCAAGTATGGAGAGTGTGTTCCCCACAGTAATGGCACTGCTGCCTTCCCCAGCCAAACAGCAGAAGTGCTGCCCAAACCCTAGCACTCCTTGCTATTGAGGGTTCCTTGGACCTGGCTGCTCTCAGTCCGTGGGACATTATTCTGTGCTTAAGGGTGGATAAGTTGGGGTGTCCACTGGTGAACGAGAAAGGATTTCTGCTAGGGTGCTGTAAAAGTTGTGGTTCACCAATCACTGCTTTGATGGGGGACGCCAGGGAGATGTCCTTCTTTCTCATGCAGGTGGGAGTGAGGAAACCTGCTGGAGAACACGAGCCACCACCCATCCAGCTGCCAGCTCCCAAGCACTGGGCAAAGGCTTTGCACAGTTCTAGCTCCAAGCTCCACTTCATCAATGCACTGCCATTTCTCTCCTTCTAGATGCCAGCTCCAGAGCAGAACAATAATCCAACCACGCAGAAAGCGCACAGGCCCAAGATGAAAGCTGCAAGTTCAGAGGTTAGAAGGGGGTCACAGTCCAAGGCAGGAGCCATTGCAGTTGTCTGGGGTCGGTTTCCAGCAGTAGGTATAATGCAGGCGTTCTGTATGTACATCTTGGCATTCAGGCAGGAGGAGGGACACTTACATTGGTGGGAAAGGAGAAACTCTCACTCCGGGATATATGATACCTGCCACACAATAATGTGGCTCCTTTCAGCCTTGGAAAGTACTGGCTTGACCTGGGTGGCATCTCCTGCATTCTCCTCTGTCTCATCATCTTCTCCATCCCCTGAAGAGAGAAAACAGAGTAAAAAAAGGCAAATTTCACTGCTCTGGAATACTTCCAAAGAGGCCAATATCCCTGCTACAGTCTCAGCAGTCTGACAACAGACAGCATGAGCTGAGACCTTCTTTGATGCCTGGAGAACATTTATAGCAACATGGTGCATTTCTGAAGCAGGACTGTACAGATGGAACAAACCATCTCCAGCAGTAAGGAAAACCACCCCTCCTTTCAGGAAAGCCTGTGTTTACAACGCGGAGCAACCTCGAGCAGCACAGGTGACCACAGCAGGGCAGCAATGTTTGGAGGGAGCAGCACAAGTGGTTTTATTCTTTCCAGGGCCATTAACGCAGACTGCGTGCACTGCAGGCACAGGCAGCAGCAGGATTTGGCAGCCTTGTGCTGTGCAAGGAGAACGCTGGCTATCTGCCCTCACAGCCAGAGGCAGGAGAAACAGAGCAGTGCTTTTCACAGCAGTGAACCCTCTCTCCACCACCACAGCCCTGCACCCTGTCTCGTTCCAGATGCCTTCCCACCACAGGCACTCACCGATCCGGAAATCGATGTACCCTTCTCCTCCACTCAGCACCAGGACGTTCTTCAGCTTCTGCCCCTCGGTCTCTGTGGCCGCTGTGCTGGGGTTCTCTGAAGGGCTGTCCAACACACTCCCATTCAGGGTTGCTAGGACATTGCCTGGGAGAGGACAGCAGTGCTGTCAGTGCCTCTGCTCAGCCCCCATGTGGTTAACACACACAAACACACACACAATTGGGCAGGCCAGTTTCTTCTGCTGGAGAAATCTGGAAGTCACTGCAGTTTAAACTACTGATGTCTGAGCCACAGTGATCTGCAAGCGCTGGAAATGGCACAGACAGCTGTCTGCTGCAGATCAGCTCAAGCTCCTGCCGCAGAATGGGCGGTGGCACAAAACTCTCACAAGGAAGGGCTGTGCTCATCCTTACCAGGCACAGAGACGAAGAACTTGACAGCATCACGGTGGCCGTGGAAACAGAGCTGTGCCTGAGCCATGGAGCAGTAGGGGATGAAACTGCTGGCAGATTTGTCACTGTTGTCATCACCGTACACGTGGATGACCCCGCCAGAGCGGCTGCCCTCTCCAGAGGTTGGTGAGGTCTTGTTGGCTGGGGACAGGGAGGAGGAATATTGTCAGCAACGGCTTTGAGTCCCATTTACAGGAGGGACTCAATCAAAGAGAAAACTCATGAGCCCTGAAGAAAAACCTCTAAAGGTGCAAGTCTTGTGTAAAGGGCGTGATGGAGGAGACCACACTAGACTATACAGTCCCTCTTCTCTTAGGCTGGTAACAATCCACTCATGATCACAAACTACATTTTCTCATCAAATCTAGAATTTGGCTACTACTAGTATTTGTGCTAAATGAGGCACACATCCCTGGAGGTGCTGGCCAAGAGTGACCCTAGGGCAAGCTAGACAAGGTCTCTGAGGTGTCCCAGTGAGGGCCTTTTCACCAGCAGCAGTCCTGTCCAGCCTCCAGAAATGACCTACAGTCCTAGGATCAGTCTTTTGTATCTGGCAGGGTATTCAAAGGTGTCCCCTGCACCCTAAAATATTTAGGGCACCTGGAGGAGAATTACTGCTATTTTCTGGATTGGTGAAGTTTCTCAGTTTCCAAGCCAAGTCCTTTCCTCATGCCAAGCCATGAGCACACAGTCTGCTGAAAGCAGTCACTGGGTCTGGTGCAGGCTCTAAGCTCAGTAAATGGCACAGCAGTGGAGCAAGATCCTTCCTGAGCCCTTGATTTAGCTGTGACACCAGAAGATCAGCTACTCAAGCAATAAACATCTGAAAGATGTTCACCATCCACAGCTTCCAAGAATTTCAAGGTGGGCACAGGGGCCAGCATCCATCATGTCCAGGCTCCGAGAATGCAAATCCTTCCACTCACCAATGAAGAGCGACCAGTGCTCAGAGCTCAGGATGGGAGATGCTTTCCTTCCGCGTGCATCCACAGCAGTAAAACAGAAACAGTACTAAAATCAGAAGTCTTTCACTTTCTGCGAGAGAACTGAATTGCTTGCTTAATTATCTGTAGTTCTGTATTTTGGCTTGGACTGGATTTCAATTATAAAATTACTTGGACAAAGGAGACTTATACCTATCAGGCTTAAGCCAGGATGGCACGACAAGTACTAATATTTTTACAGAAAAATGAGAATCAGTGTGTGCAGGGGGAAGGATCCACAAGATGAAGGCTCTCTGCACCTCTGTGCTTTGCTTTGCTGTGAGCAGCTAAAACTGGATGAGGTCATCTGATTGACAGATGGGGCTGGTACTAGCACTTCTTCTCGCTCAATATCTGGCCTCTTACTGCAACAATATCAGATGCTTTAAAAGGAGGAGACATAAGTTGATAATGCTTCCAGACAGCCACAGAAATACCTTACAACGAGAAAAAAAATACTGCTTTCTGACCTTGGAAAGGCTAAGGCAAGCATAACTTTGAACCCAAACCCTGCCTTAATTGGCACAAACCCAAACAATTCTTAATGTTTATCAAAGTCCCCTCTGGTTAAAAGTCTTGGGTGATCACTTGCAGATGGCAGGTGCCAAAGCACCTACTGCCATTGGCCTGGAACTGATGAGAGAAGCATCCTTGGAAAACGGAGGATGATCAAGGAAGACCTTGGAAGAATAGTCTGCTCCTGCTTTCTGGAACTCTCTGACTGAATGAACCTTTACAGTCCCCATCTCAAACCTGGCCTAACACAATAAGGGAACTACTGATGAAGAATAAAGTACTCTTGACACACAAAAAACAGAGGGATGGCTGATGAGATGGATGAAAATGTTTTTAGCCATGGGAAATGAGGGTATTTACATTCCTGTCTCTGGTCGCTTTTCTCAGATGCAACTTAGAGTGATGAGAAAAAATGGTTGGAGAGAGCTGAACAGCAGGATGGAAGGGTGGGAAACTGACTGCAAAGGTGAATGGGTGAAAAAGGAGTGAAAGCAGAGGGAAGGAGGCAACGAACTTACCCCGGAGCCCAAGGAGTTGGCCTCGGTGGAGGACTACAGCTAGGCACAGGCAAGGAGTGGGAACAGAGGGGCACAGGAAGAGACAGGCAGGACGGGAGAGAAGAAAAAGGTGATTACTGGGAGAAAATTAAGGGAGCAACAAAAGCCTGTAAAACCTAAAGAAACTGCAACAGGAGCTACACGCTCAGATCGGTTTATACCAACACTGTTCCTGCTCACTTGGCTCTTACCTTACAAGGACAAAGGTAATATCTGAGATGGGAGAGGGACCATGGTCACAAGGATCCATTGCTAAAGCTTCTAGTGAGACCTTACTACTTACCACATTTTTACAGAAACACCAAAAGATAATGCAGCTGGTTTACAGCAGGGAACAAGCTTAACTCTGAATTAGGACAGCAGCCCCAAGAAAGAATGGGCTTTAAATCAGGGATTCAGAAATGAGATCGAGACTGCAATGCACAAAGACAACTGTGTCACTGGCTTCCTGATGTCAGGCATATCCAGCTCCACTAGCCTTAGAGGAGACCATCTCAGCCCTGACTTCCAGCAGGATTACAACAGGTTTGCTCCTGTTATACATGAGCTATTTGCTTCTCAGATTTCTTGCTAGCAGTGGTGAGAAAATGTTCATTTGGCTGCTTTCTGTTGAAAGCAACTGCAATTTGCCGTAGGATACTGATTTCTACTTGCCTGATAAAGCTGAGCCCTAATTGGAGTAAATGAAGCTTTTCTAAGGTCATTTTCTGGAAAATACTGTTATGGAGATGTTTAGATGTCTATGCCCAAACAAAATTTCCAGGGAGATCTTCCTGATGACTTCTCATCCCACGGCCTCCTTTTGGAGACTTACTACAATTCCCAAAGCTTTGTTTCTCCTGTTTTCCAGTAGCTACAGAATCAGTTCACATCAGTTTGCTCTGTCAAGGTCATGCTCAAAACAGAAGACTGTACGGATGGTAGAGATGTCATGGGTCCCCCAAGAAGGAAATGGCTTCAACTGAACTGAAAGGGATATTAACAAATACCTATTTGGTTTTAAACAGGTTAAATCCATTCAACTGAACACTTAATTCCTTAATAAGAAAGAGCTAAACCAAGTTCAGGGTTGCTCACACTCAGGGCTCTTCTCTCTGAACACTGCTATGATCAAAGGTGCATCAGGTTCAGAGTAAAAATGTCCAGAAAGAATTAGCATGCCAGAGCCACCCACCACGGTGCACTAATAACACACAAAAGCATTCTTTTTTGGGGGAGGGGGACACAGAATTATCTCCAATAAACATCACTTACTCTCAGTCAATGGAATGGAGATGACGACACCGTTCCCTGTTCCTACCCAGAGGCGGTTGCCAGCAATGAGCAGGGCTGTAATCCGAACGAATGAGAAGCCCAGCTTTCCAGTGCCTAGTAAGCATGCATAATTGGAGAGTCAGTTATGACTTTGGGCCAGGTCTGCTAATGAATTTTGCTTTCTCTCTGATCTCAGTAAGCAACAGACCACTTACTGACAGTCCCTACTGCCTCACCTAGCATCTTGCTGACATAAGGCTCAATGTCGACATCTTGCAGATGTTGATGGCTGTGGGCATGGTAAAGCCTCAGAGTGGAGTCCAGGCGGATAGAAACCCACACTCCATCTCCAATCCATGCCAGCTGTCGCACCTGACTCTCCCGCCGAGGGTGGGCATCAAAGGATTTCTGAAATGCCAAATAGGTAGACCAATGTGAGTTCACAAAAGGTTTGCAACCATCTACACATATACTCCATCTTCCTCAACTGAGATCACTTGTTTGGGTTTCAAAGCTCTTGAAGAAAATGTGTTAATGCCAGCTGACCTCAGAAGTTCACTATAGTATAGAGAAAATCCCTCACTTCAAATTATGAGTTGTATAGCAGCTCTGCAGAGATTACAATCTTTGCTGACCACTTCAGAAGCAAGAACATTTAGAAACCAAGAGCTTTCAATGCACTTGGTAGAAAAGGAGAACACACAACTCCAGTATAAATTCCAAATATCAAACTGCTTTGGCTCATTGACGTAAACTTCAGATTCACCACTTCTTCTCCCTTTGATTAGAATTATTCCAAGCACTAAACATATGTTTGTACGAACATCACTGTATTGAACCAAAAGGCTCTAAACATTGTCTTTTTCTTAGGCAAGTGGGATCACTGGGGCTTGCTAACTGTACCTTTGTGCCAAAATGCCTACAGAGAAAGAAGTCTTAGACCATATATGAAGGGTAGCTGTAAAGCATGCACGCACACAGTATGTGGCCTCATAGACTCACTAGTAAAGGCAAAGGAAGCGCTCAGTTTAGATCTAAAGATTTAAGCTCTGCAAAAGAAGGAAGGAATAAATACTCCTCTGGCAGATTGCGTCATAACGTGACCAAGATTGACAGTTTAGGTCCTGCAGTCAGCAATGACAGTACAAAGGTCCTGCATTTCCACACACTGCAGTAGAAAACAGCTAGAAGAATAAATACAACACAAGCGTGTGCATGCATAAACACACATTTGCTCTCTTACCTCAATCTGCATTGTCTTAGGCTGGATAACATGGATTTTGTTCTTGTAGCCACACCAGACTCTATCATACACAACAGCCATGCAGCGGATGGAATGGTGAGTGTGACCGAGGTCCATTAGGTGGTAATTGCTGAGATCCCACTGACCATCTAAGGTGAAAAACAAGCATGGAAAGTTGCCTCTCCTTCACGACGTGACAGTATACAATAGAATCATCTACCTTTCCATGTATTTCTAGGTGTACAGGCTTAGCTAATACTCAAATGCTCATTTTGCTTATGTCTGTGAACTTCCCATGAATCTGTAATACTACTTTGGGCACAGTCTCATACTTATGAAACACATGACAATAAGCTTTAGTTTGGTGGGCTGAAAGCTCTCCAAATCAGGCTAATTTAAACATCCTTTTATTATAATGAAGTGAACAGGTTTGTCTAACAAGTACAACAAAAACAGCAGAGGAAGAAGAAAGAAGAAAGCCTAACAAGACTATGTGGAAACTTAAAAGGAGAAGGACCTTGTGGTGAGGCTTCCTTGTATCACAGACAGACAACATAATTTCCCTGAAGTGTCAAATCCAGCATAAGGAATCTATCTCTCACATTTATTTTCTAACTAACCACCCAGATACTGTGTCCTTCACAGACAGGTGGCCTCTATGTCAGGAAGCTTTATCCTGTTGCTGATGGGAATGATTTGTATGTGTCAATGGTCAGGCTTGAACTCACGACAAAGGCTGAATTAAACTTCAGATTGCACAAAACCAGAAATCTCCATATTCCAGCTACTGAATGAATAACTAAGTTCTTCATATGCAAAAATTAGTCACAGCAAATTCTCATGTGCTTTCAGATAGAAACACAGCTCAGGAACTGCTCAAGTCATAATGAAACAAAACCTACAACAGTGAACACGACAAGAAATACAGAATTCAAAAAATATCTTGAAGTGACAGTATTAAGGCATGTTAGATTACTCAGATATCTTTTTTGCAACAAGAAAAACTGACCAAGTGTAATGCTATGGCTCCATTTATTTGGGATTTCCAGAATTCCAGAGAATCCCAGCTCTGCCTGTTGTGTATGCAGTGATCAATTCCACTACTTCCACAGAGCCCAGCTTTTCTGGGAAGCAGTAGGCCTATGTACAACTGCAGAGATGATCTGCTCGGGTACAGCCTGAGCTGTATGGAACTCCCTGTGCATGCCTGGTTACAGCTGATTTGCGAATGCACAGTAACACCAACATGGCCCAAACGCATTAAACTTATCAAGCACGCCTCAAACAAATGCACAGCATATATATTCCTAAAAGTTGCATTTACTTTGCATGTGCTACACAGAACATACACACATGGTTTTGTTCAGAAAAGCTCAGGAAATGGTGTTGACGTATGTCTTAGATGTTTCCGGGTAAAGATTACACATGTATAACAGCTAGGCATTTTAATCATATGTCTGTACTCTGGCAAGCCAGCACCTTTCCTTCTCGATTCAGAATAGCATTTGATCCACTGCTACATTTTCGGCTAAGTTTGGTTTTCTCTTATTACGTTGATTCTTACCTTCTCCCCGGTGGAATATGGCTAGTGTTCCATCTGCCAGAGCAACAAGAACCCTCCCCTTCACATGCCTGAAATCACAGAAAAGTAAATACTTACAAAAATCTGTAGAAGTAAGGGACTAACACATCCTTTCTGACATCCATGCACACCATCTTTATGTTCTCTCTACGATTCCCATTCAGTTTAGCACTTGCAGGAACATCCTGCAAGGGCAAAGGAAGTTACTACAACTTACCTTTGTTGTAGTAAGATCATCCATAAATTTCCTATTGAGGTTAACTTCTCCTTCAGGCTACAAACTCCACCAATTTTAACAAATTCCACCTAATTTACATTTCAGAAATTTTGCCTTTCTCCTCCCCACTTATTTCCTCCTGATACTGTTAATCATCTCATCTAGTACCTTACTCACTGAACTGGGTCAGGTCTGTAGTTGAGCAGAAAATGGCTCAGTATGAGGCTTTCCAATAACAAAAACCTTTGGAAACTCTCCTCACAAACCAATGCCCTTAGAAGAGCAAAGAAAAAGATGACTGACAAAGAGCTGCTACCCCACCTAAAGTATCGCTTAGGCACTGAATCTTTTCCTCCAGTGTCCCTTGGCATGCACACTTACACTAGACTCAGCACAGAGTCCTTCAGCTTTATCGAGTGCAGACACTTCTTCCAGTTGGATACAGCCGAGTGCACATAAAGCCTGTGAGAAAGGATAAATCGAGAAGGGTTAGCAGCAAGGCCCCACAACTTCAGTCTGACTAGGCTTGAGTCTTTTCTTCTGATAGGAAAGGTGGAGGGTAGGTAAGAAAATGATGTTAAATCCCTGTGCCTATGATGAGCTGAGGGCTCAGAACAACAATGAGCAATTAAAAACTATTCCAGAAACAAGAAGTGAACTAAAACCGTGGAGACATGAAAAGTGGAGCCCAGAGAACGGAAGTGACAGAGAGATCTATCAGCCCAAGGGGAACCTACCAGCCATTCTGTGCTCCCAGCCACATGGTGGGGGCAGCACTGGTGCAAGTCCCAGCAGCATCCCCATTCAACTCCTGATCTGGCAGTGTTGTGCTTGACTCGGTTTTCAGCTGCCCATTCTCCCTAAAAAGGCAAAAGAACATTGTTAGAGACTTTAGCAGTGGCAATGCACAGAATGCCCATCTATGCTCACAGTCTGGCATTCACAAGCAGATAAGGGCACTTGTATACACAAATAGCTTCCTTCTCTTCAGTGTTCTTTCATTGCTTGATTCCTGAATCTGAAATTTGCAAAACTACCTTTTTCCCCACCAATACAAATAGCAAGTACTTCAAATCTATAGAACTTTAGTGTTTAGCAGTACTATTATATAAACAATATCTTCTCCATTCATTTCCAACCTCCACAGAAATAACTTAGACTTGGTCATTTAGGAAGAAATTCTGTCCAAGACTTCCACCTTGCTCCTTAGGCCACCCCATCAAAGTCATTTGTCTTAAGAATTTTTGGGTAGTGAATATGCTTTCTTCTATATCTTTACAGCACTTTAGAGGTACTACTAGAATAAATCAATCATACTACTAGAATAAATCAATCATCATTTTTATACATGAATCAATAAGCTCCTTCAGTAAGAACATTAAGTGCACATGTGCTTTGGAAGATCTGTCTTAACAGCAGGTCTAAATTCATACTGAGAGATCAAATATTTGCACTCAGCTGACACAGTCTGCTGCAGGGTGAACCATGTTTATTTTCATTTAATTTCTTTCTCTCCCTATTGTCCCACCTGTAATACTATTTGGGCACAAAACTGAAAGAAGCTTGACACTTTATCAGAAGAACAGGCTGGTTCTCTTATCAAAAAGCTTATGAAAACAGAGCTGATATATAACCGAACTGGCACTTTGGCCCCAGACTGCCTACCCATTCTGCCTAAGAGGTGCCTGTGCAGGGACTGGGTCTGTAAACACGTGCTCCGTGAGGGGCCCAGGCCGGGCCTGAGCAGGCTCTGCCTCGCTTGTGCCATTCTCTGGTACCTCCGTAGCTTCTGTTGCCTCCTCAGTAGACTGGGACTGGTTGATCTTCCCATTGCAGACAGCAGACACTTCACCTAAAAGACAAAGAACTGTGTGAGACATACTGCAGAATGAGCCTGGTAAGTTAGCTATACAGAAATCAGGCTGTCGATTTTTTAATTTACCCTTCCTTGCTAAATTCAATAAAGCCCTGAGCCTGCACCACAGACAGCAGCTCATCCAGTGTTTTCTGCTTGGATGGGGAACAGAGGCTATTTTAAAGTGAGGCATAATCTGTGATGAGCAAAACATCCCAAGTTCTCCAGGGCTGCCCACTGAAGTGTGGAGTGAGCAAGGGCACCATTATGGTTTTCATACCTGACTTCACAAGAAGACATGGTTCAGAGGAGAAAGCAATGAGAACAGAAGCAATGGTAGCAGGGCAAACATATCACCTGTCCAAAATACTCTGCTATATGACCCTCGCAACCAGGCTGCAGGATGTGGATCACTCAGAGAGAGAAGGAGTGCTCTAAAGAGAAACGGACCAAAAGAGCCTTTGATCTTCCTGCACCATATTAAGAAACTTCTTGAGGCCTCTGAATTCGTTAACTCAGGGACAGGAGGATGCAGCTGTAAGACCATAAGCTCTTAGAGGACTAGCTATAATTGGACTGCCATTAAGTTTTATGTCCCAAAACTCACTCTGTCCCTTGTCCAGCACAGGTGTGTCACCACGCGAGGAACAGTTGCTTCGTGGCACATTGCAGCGGGTTGCACAGCCCACCAGAGTGATTCCTGCCAAGACACCATCTGTTCCAGATGACTCATCAGGATTTACATCTCCCTCCAGAAAGATCTCGCCTGGAGGATAATCGCTCTCACTGGCCGCTGAAGGGCAAAGAACAGATTCTCCCATAAATCTAGCTGTCACTGCTAATTTAAATGTAGCAGTACTCCTGAGGTAACCATATGGATGGAAGATACTGACCCTCAGGGCTCACTACCCTGGGGAGACACCACAGCATCAGTCAACATCATGGCAAATCCCCTCATCCCCAGCATCAACATCCAGGCCAGCTACAGAGCCCTCCCAAACCTGGGCAAGGCTCACTCTTGCTCCCAGGAATGATCCTTTATGCACCAAAGGAACAACTTACTAACTGTTCAGCAGTGGGGGATCTCCACGGAAAGACCCTACAAGAAGGCAAGATCTGAGTTATGGCTTTGAGGGGCAATTACAGAATGCAGCAGGGTCCAAGGGTTAGTTCTGATGTGAGGATGCTACATCTGTCACTCCTCAGCGGAGCAGGTGACCCTGTGCAAATCACAGCCAATGCCTGGGCCCCACTTACCAGGGATGCTGGAGATGCAGAGCACATGAGCATTGCAGACAGTGAACTGGTCCACCACTGTGCCAGGCTGATTGGCATCAATAATTACAACTTTACTTGTTGACAGCGTGCTAGTGAGGATCCAGACACGACTGGATGTGGCATCCATTTCATGGAGGTCCTTTGCCTTCAGGAGAGAAAACACATGGGCAGATTCAGTGCTCCTCTCAGATCAGACTGAGCATATTAGTGCCTGGCAACATTTACACATGCAAATTCCACAATGCCGGCTTCAAAGAGCCAAGTCTCTTCCTAGCTGATGCAAATAAACAATATGAGCTATGCAAATTTCATTGATGTTGCCGCACTAGTATCTGGCACACTGGCCAAAGAGCCTATCTGGCTCCTTAGGGCAAGAGGAGTTTGGCAACTGATTTCTCTTCTGAGATATCTGACTAATGTATCACTGAACATTCACTTTAGACAGAATACCATGGAGCTGGGCTGCACTCAACTCAAAGTTCAAGCAAGCCGATCTCAGAAGACTATAGGGGAGCAGCATAAGACAGCTGTGGAAAAAAACCCCACAAACCAGAAAGGATTAAACATTGTATTATTATCTGCGAATTACAGCTTGGTTCTTAAAAATAAAATCACAGTTAAGACTTAAAAAACAGAGCTGGAATGAACGTCAAGAGCTTCAACTTCTGAACCAAATGGACTCATGAACTCTGCTATGTCTGCATTATTTTTAACAAAGCTTTGCCAGAAGTTATTTATTATTTAATTTACAGTGACGAGGACTCCATAATCTTCCTAGCAACTTGATCAAGCACTTAATTACCCTTAATATTATTAATTTTTTTCAAAATTCCAAACATTTCAAAAGCAGAAGTTGGACAATTTTATCCTGGATGATTTATCCCAAATCACACAGAAAGTTACTGAAGAGCCAGAACACCACAACCCTGCCCCACACGACGATGCCTCAGAAGTAGAAGTTAGAGCATTATATAGCATAGTACAAAGACATTGAGAGAGGGGGCATGTCAGGAACTGGAATGAGAAAATACACCAGCGCAAGAAAAAAAAAACCCACATTTACTTTTCTGACCTTTTTCTTTTCAGGCGATGTATGGTTACTTTTGTTGTTCTCGCCTTCCACTTCCCGATCACAGGTAAGCGGATCACGTCCAGGATCCAACTTCTGCCCATTCCCAGGCTCCTGCTCCACAGGTCTCCATCCCGTGAGATTGACACCAGCTGCACACCACAGCTAAGTAACAGGAACAGGAATCTTAAACTAAGAACTCTGGAGGCTCCAGGGTCTCATTAAATTCAGGCACCTTTGTAGAGAACTGGGGACACATATCAAACACCTAAAATATGTAGTTGGAAACAACAGATCTTGCTGATTTTTACTAGGAGACATAGTCAGATTTGATCGAGGTAAGATAAAGCTTCCCTGCAACCTAGCAAAAATCACTGTTTTCTTATCAGATGTGCCTAACAGATTTAAAGGAAATAAAGGTAATAAATCAGGTGCATAACTGAAAACAGGCTTCTGAAATGTCCTCAGTTTTTCCGACTCTGGTGTTCCTAAGTCATTGTAGCAAAACAAACAGGACATGGCAGATGTTATTAGCTCAGGTACAATATGCATGACTGCTTAGCTAAGATTGACAGTGACTGCTTGGCTGAGGATACACATTCAGTTCACTCCTGTTCCCTAGTCCTCCTCCCACCTCTTGCACTCTTCTGCTTCCTCACACACTCCTTTGCCCAAAAATCAGTGTCGGTCTGATCTTAGAGAGCTATTTAAAGAACTATGACACCAAAAAAATGAAGTAAAGAAAAAAAAAGGAAAAGGAAAGAAAAATCTGCTGGTTTAGCTCCCTACATAACAAGTGTAAGGGAAAGAAGCACACTGCGTATTTTCTGAAATAAAATTTAGCTAACCTCCTATGAGCTATTTCCAGATAGTTTTTTAGAAGAATGCTGAGAAAAGAACTACAGAAACAAATACTGGATTTATCCAAATCATAAAGGAAAGATGATGAACAGAATATTATCCGAGGATCACACCAATCTTCTAGAAGCAACTAACAGCATAAGAATTTTCTTACAACTTAAACATCAGAATGACATCTAAAAATGAGCTCTGAATGAAGTTAATGACAAACTGACTATTACAAAACAGCTAGTTATAGCAGATAAATGTGCTACGTGCAGAGATGACCATCTATTCTCAACCGCAATTCTCCTCAAAATATTCCAGTATTGACAGACACAGCTCCACAAAAGCCTACTCTAGATAATTCTGGCCTGTTACCAGTGAATCCCAGTCAACAGTGGAATCTAAAAAAGAGTGATGAAATGCATTTTTACTTTCACCTGCTTGTTTTAATGAATTTTTATATTATTTTATATTATACCCTAAGGAGTCTTAGCAAAACCCTTATAAGCATAAAACATTGCTGGTATTATATAAGAGTCGTCTCAAAAAAGCATGAGATGTCAGACAGAAACATGGGACCTGGCAAACAGAATCAGCCAAGAATTACATCCTTACAGAGAGAGGTACTTTCCCCTACATACACTAGAAACCACCATTCAAATAAAGGAAACGGAGGATAGAAATTGGAATATATAATGTAAAAAACACACAGATTGTTGTAAAAATTGCACTTCTAGTGACCAAAATTCTTTGCTTATTCCGTGTCCCCTTTCTGGACTGCAATGGTATGCAGCAACAATGTACCTTCATGGTCGGGTCCTTCTCTACTAGTGGGCGACAATATACAGGAACGGGGACGTTTTTCATGCGAGTGTCTTCCTGACCACCATTGGGACTCAGCTGTGGGGGAAAAGAAGATGAAAAAGACAGTACAAAGCTGTAAACACCAGGCTATGGTGAGAGAGATGTAACCAATATGGTAGAACCTGACTTATTAGCCTCAGAGACAGGTGCTGTTGAGGCTTCATCTCACATCTTGTATGAAACAGAGTCCCTACAGGGATGGGAGCAGCCTACCCGAGAGACTGCCTCTCTCACCGTGATACAGTGCCACAGCTATGGTCAACAGAGGCTATACGCTGCACAGCTGACGGAGAAAGGGTAGTTAACAGATGCTCCTTGCAGAGCCGTCAGAACACTGGTGTACCTTTCCATCATGGCCTGAAACTCATCCACTTTCACACCACACTGCAAGACTCCTTCCTTCCAGGTGGTCTTTGACCAGTTAAATGAGTCACAGGCCAACAAATGAGGCTGATGACATTTGATTTTGTGTTACTGACAGGGAAAATTGGGAGCAAACTGCACCACATTCGTTTTTTATATTAAATGATTGGTAAAGTTCTCAGAGTATAAATGAAATATCTAATGTTCAAGCCTAATTATAATAACAAAGGAAACAAGTACAGGTCTCTGGACAAAGTTTAATTACTTTTGGTTGAGGGTAGGTTCTTTCAGCACCTTCATGCAGAGGAATGCCCCTTCAATTGACGTTGGTGGAGATACAGAAAAGATTAATTTCACCTGTGCCTACAATTATTATACAAATAAAACATGCATATGATACCTCTAAATGAAATATTTAAGGAGTAAGGCTAAGGTTACCAGTGGGAGAGTCAGGCCTTCACTTGTTTCACTGTGAGGGAAGATGTCCCCTCAGCCTGTCCGGAGAGTGGTCCCTACCTGCTTGTACTTGGCAGGGAGGCTCCAGCCGCAGGCCTGCAATCGCCCATCATCATTCCGCACATGCTCCCGGACCTGGCGGTACTGCTCCCGCTTCTGCTCACGACGTGCTGAGGATGTACAGTCACTGAGGAGAGAAACAACAGCATCACTTCTCAATCTATGGTTAAAAATCGAAGCTGAAGGTTAAAGGAGTGTCGCCATAGCAGGGGGAGGAAACAGAAAGCAAACTAAATCCATCTTTGAAAACAGATGCAGGAAATTGGAGAGAGAAAAACTCTGTGAAGCCAGCACACACTGGCATGCCTATTCTCTAACTCCCTGTTACCTAAGCGATCTGGCAGGACAAATCATTACCATCTCCACTTCAATGCTCCAAGACCCCTTCAGAAACAGGGAATCAACCTTCCATAAGCCCTACAAATCTATGAGATTACAGCAATTTTTGCTTAGCTGTTACAATTTACTGATCTAATGTCTCCATCAGGAAGGCATTTTGAGTTGTTCCCCTCTTCATTATAGCCAACTATTTGTTTTTCTGTCCATTTTAAAGCTTTCTCTGCTGACAAGGAAAATATGTGCTAACTGCTGTTGAAACTGCTGGTTTCAACAGAACACCTCCAGCTTTGCACTGGCAAAGGTTAAAAGAAAAATTGATCTGCGAGCTCTTAAGATATGTTTTAATATAAAAAAAGGCTGTTTGAATATCAGTTCCAGCTCTCAATAGGTTTTTAAAGTATTCTTCCTAGGTACAAACAACATCAGCAAAAAACCCAATCCAAAACAAAGACCCCTACACACACATAATGACATATACACTTCAAACAAAAACAACCCCTGATAAAACAAAACACTTCACTGCACATGCTTCCTTCCCTGGGGAGAGGATGAGAGAACAAACAGCTTCTGACAGTGGTTAGTCACATTGTTTAATGCACTGCTGAAAAGCACTCGGACACCACACAATGACTACGACATTGTAATCAGATAAAAAGAACAGAATAAAGGCAGTGGGTATCTATAAAATACAAATCTACCCTTCTAAAGACCATCTCTCTTCTCCTGATCCAGTGCCTTTCCAACAAGTCTTTCTTCTTGCAGAATTTACAATGCTTTACCATCACATTCTCCAAAGCCTTTCCACAAAAACATTACGACATATGAAACTGTACAACCTTGTAATGGTCGAACACACATATTTTGAAGTCAAGTAAAATACAGGAGAGTTTTCTCCCTTCATGCCAGAAACTTAAAGAACAGGGAAAAGACTCTGCAGTAGCAACACTCCGATGCTCTTTTTCAGCATGGTTAAGAGTAAAACCAAATATCGTAACCTACAAGTGCTATTGAGAGAACTTTTGTCTTCACCTAAATGCCTTGTCAACAGGGCTGGGCAAGACATTCCATCCCACTGCCCCAATGCTGCCATCACACTCTACCACAAAAGCCCTACTTCATTCTACCATGCAGTCTGCGAACACAAGTGCAGAATTAGGGTTGAGGCCAACTCAGGCCTACAGTGGTCCCTGCTGAGAGGGACCATCATGGCCCAGAAAGCCACAGCAGCGATATGTTTGGAAGGACAAAGTTTCTTGCCATCCACGTGGCAACTGATGAGTGAAAGATCAGGGAGATAAACCACAAGAGACAGAAACATATTAACAACACACAGACTTTGTTCAAAGCAGAGAACAGCTTATTTTAAGAAAAGCTATTTGGGAGAGCTGCAGGGTGACTTGGCTTGCCACACAGCACACGACTCACTCGTCAGGGAAGAACTCCAGGGTGCGGCTGCCAGAGGAGATCTGGCACATGGTGTGACTGCGACGCTGGCTGAACCCTGCTGTTGTTGGAGACTTGTAGTGGATGTTCACAGATGGGTAGGTCCTCTTTGCTGGTGGAGGACTTGAGGAAGAGCTGAACAGACGGCTGAAGCTAGGGACAGACAAAGCCCAATAAAAAAGAGACAAGGTGCCTGGGGAGACAACACACCACAGATTCACAGCAGTAGAAGCAAGAGGTACACAATCAGGGGCTGTAAGCCCTTCATGAAAACTGCCCTACTTCAAACATAGAGCTAAGTGCTCAAGTTTGATTGACATTAGGTGTTTTTAGCTTCCAGAAACAGACAGCTACTGAAAACAGCCCTTTATTAAAACTGTGAATGTATGTCTCTATTCCAGGATACTTGTGATCTTTTTCAGCCTGTAAACAAAACCAATGTGGATGCATTTCTGCAGATGCAGATGCAGATCTGATTTTAATTTCACTAAGGACAGCCTTCGAAGGCAAAAGGATTCAGCTAACAACACTTTCACTTGACCTTTCATTAATGTCAGAGTCTATTAAGTTGCTGTTCACAGCAAACATGGCAACGCTTCCCCTTTTCTTAATCTCACACAAATCACCAAAGAACTTACAACTGCCAAATGGTGGATTTCTTCTTCTCCTGGACGGATGGGTGCTCACGGGAAGCTCTAAGGACAAACACAGCAGAAGCAGGTTAATTTCAGCATCTCTTACCCAAGTTTCTGCCAACCAGCAGGCCATTTCCATCAAGGAAGCCATGTGAAAATTCAGAATTCATTGTAGCATGTTGCAAAACACAACAGTGGAGGTGACATGCACTGGTCTTTAATGTAAGCACACCTAACCACTTTATGTTTCAATGATGTGAAGTGCAAGTAAGTGTGTTCAATTCAAAGTTTTATCAGCTCCCTGCAACATTATCATTGCCACAGTACTAGTCTGGTAAATACAAACCCCAGCATTATATTCATTTCAAGCCATAGCCTTTAGTATTCATTAATTAGAAGCAACCCTCTTCCCTACAGCTTCTCCTAGCTTAATTAGCACACAAGAAACAAGCAAGACAAACACCTGCCCAGTGTCTCCAAATAATGATGGCAACTCAATATTTGCAGCCTAGGTTCAGGAATAAGAGAAAGAATTAGGTATTAGGAGAGAAGCATCTACAGTTTGGAAAACTTCCAGCACTTAACCCATATCTTGGTAGGGGTTCCACTGACCACAAGGTCCAACATGGCCAAGTTCTGTCCATGAGACAGACAGAATATTCCCCAACATCCAGACTCACCTGATCATCTCTGTCCACCTGACAGCCTCCTGGAGCTCCATCAACCTCTCTTTGTACTGATTGCGCTCCATCAGAACCCGGGCCATTTCCACACGGGTGAAGCGGCGGCGCTGAGCTATGGGAATGTTGTCCTGCAGGGGGGAGGAGCACTGCTTCAGCCAACAAAAGATGGAAGGGGATTGATGTTAGTACAGGGCAAGTCAGGAGACAGAAAGACGTGTTTGTTAGTTCTCCTCCTGTTCTGTTTGGTCACCGCTGTATGAGGTGCTAATTATAAACAAGTGATCTCTAAACTATGGTCCATGGACCTCTGGGTTTTTCAGCAAACCCATGGAAATTAGAATTAGAACCACCACCAAACTGAAAACCCCACCCAAAGACTATTGCCAGTAAGGTGCTTTGATAGTCTGCAAGGAATTATGAGAGTTGACAGTGGTCCATTGGTCCAGAAAGTTTGGAAACCAAAGTTTTAGTTCATGAGCACATCCAGTCACAAGCAAAAAGGAGCACCACATAATGACACCTGTGCCCTCAAGAGGACTAGGAAGGAGGCGTTCTGTTAGTGCACACTGATAAAGGTGTAGGGCAGAAGAAACTAAAGCAAGGCGTTTTCCTCTTTGGTGATATAACTCGGCCTTCCAGTGAGGGCACATGCAGCTCTGGGTTAGGAGGCAACAGGAATGAGATTCTCTATGTCTCTTTTGAGGAGTGGAAAATGAGAACAACATAGTGAAGTCGGGGAAAGTATCTGCCCAAAACGAAACTGTAGGATAGGGGAATTCATTACTAGGAAGTGGCACTGGGTTGTGCCTAGACTGTGGCAATTCCCGAGCTCAGCCTGGCTGGTGAGTACTGCTGAGAGCTGGAATAGCACAAATTAACCAAGGCCCTCCCCAGCCTCCCTGGACTTGGAATAAAATTGTATGACCAGTCAAAACAAGAAGTGTATAAATGAAAAGGAATTTTACAAACTTTTATTTTTATTAAAAAAAAACAGACTTCCTGTCAGTTCAGCTTAAAAGAAACCCAGTCCTCTTCAGCATTTCACAATCACAACTTGAAAATTTTCCTATCAATCTAAATTCTGACCAGATCAATTCACAGCAGTTCAGTCAAGAGAATTAGGCTAGAACTGAACCCGCTCCAATACCTTTTACAAAGTAAGAACACAGTAATATTGAAAAGAATTGTATCTAATTCCCTGTTCCTAGCAGAGTGACATTTACAGGGAAAATCTCTGTTACCACTTTAGTTTGCCTTTCTTTTGGCTACATTTGGTCTTTGCTGAAAAGCCTCTACCTCAGCCAAAACAGTCTGAGCAGCTGCCATAGAAGAACAGTCCATCAGCCTTCTCTGCCTGTACCATGTAACGGGCAGTACAGGCTTATGTAAAAGAAATAATGATAAAAGCAACACCACAAGATTTAAACTACAGAACTACTAAAAGAAGGCAGTTCCTGCTGCAAAGCTGTCTGCATAACCTGGATTTCACTGCACAATGTTATCACGGCTTACAGCTTCACTGCCAACAGACAAACAAGCTCCTCTGGAGAAACCTGACTATTGCAAGACCCCAAGAGAAACCACACTGCACACCAGACTGTAATTGAGAATTGGGGAGAACCTAAAACAAGAAAGTGCTGAGCAGGGCGCTGCTCTAGCACTGTCCTGCAGAAACCACATCATGCATGGTGTTGCCACTGTGTCAGCTGCTCGTCTTTGCCGAACTGTGGTTCGAAAGTCATATGAAGAGGTAATCTCACAGCATCTGTCTATTAGCAATGTTCATCAGCAACAACCTGCAGTTCACCAGCGTTGCCCTCATCATTAACAAAGGCAGATCAATCTGCATTTCGGGACTCATATATATGAAGTAATATAAAGTAAGTATATAAAACCCCTTTCCCCGCAGGCATTTTAGTAATGTAATATACCAATTCTGTACAGAGATAGCTGCTTACATCCTCCACCTCCTCTTTGGGTTCTCGTCGGGCAACAATCGCTTCAGATTTCACTCTAGGAAACAGGAAGAAAGGCATCAAACCAGAAAGTGACACCATGGCTGGCCCTGAGGTGTTTTGAGAGGAGACCCATCTATGGGAAGGTCTGTCTGCATGCATCACAAGGAATCATTTTCAAACTGCAAGCTACATTTCCAAGTTATGAGATGCTTTTCTGGTATTTTTCCCTCTCTCTTGCAGCATGTTACTCCAACCAGCTTCACTGACATCACCCCATTTCTTTGAAACATTTGATGTAAGCACCAAAATACCGATCACTGGAATGGACCAGAAAATTTCTATTTCAGAGCCATAATCCCTGTTGAAATGTTTGATGAGATCTTAACCATGGGAAAACTGAGCCATTATCAGCAGTGAAAACGTTGGCTTAAGTTCTTCTTCTGGACTGCTTCTATTTTCAATGCAGTGAAAAAAGCCTCTAACATGAAGGACAGTTAGCCACAAGGGTAAAGAAGAGAACACAAAATGCATGTTAACATAACACTTAAAAGTATTTAACCGAGTGCTTTTAATTTCTTTACACTCCATACCAAGATGCAGTCATGCAGTCCCATTTGAATAACAAGCATTTTTATTAACAGCAAAGGCACTATGGAAAAAAAATGCTGTGTCCATCTGCTGAAAAGGCACACTTGCCAGTTAAAAGTCCATGTCCCTAAGGCATAATATATTATAAATATTATGAGACACTCAAAAGGCATTTTAAAAAATCAGACCTATTTCCACTCCTTGTGAGACCACTTTCATTTCAGCCATTCTGAACAACAAAGAGACCAGTCTGTGTTATTCTTGGTGATTCTGTGCTCAGACTACAGAGGCAATCTTCCAGATTCCAGCTGCAAAATAAGCACTGTCCTCTGAACTGAGATACCACAGTGTAATGTGCAGCTAGTCAAAATGTAATTATGTTGCTTTGGGCCTTGTGGGCCACCTCTAGTTCTACAGATTTGAAATTGTCACAGGCTTTGCTAGGCATTCAGGCTTCAGTTTCTCTAGTTTGAGTGGAAAATAAGAAGTGGGATCTCTCCAAATGCTACCTGCATAGGACTTTGAAATCTCTTCTGTCTCTTCTCATTCTTAACATGAACAATGAAACAATTAACAATACTGGCACTTAAATATTGTTTGTGGGAATCTGTATTAGCTTTCATTAAATGAATGGGCATTCATTCCTCTCAGAGCTGTCTTGGCTGCTGCTAGGATCTAGCTCTTGATAGTTTCCTTCAAAACTGTTAGTTTTGAAATTCACCCTTTTTTATTTTCAAATTGCAAATTGAACCTCTGAATGCTTCACTTCAAGGAGCCTGGATTTGCAGTTGTTGCTGCAGAATCCTAGTCCTGGGGAGGAAAATTCTGCAGGTTTTCTAAGGTTCAATAATCCATTTAAATCTAATAAAAACAATGTAACACTAAAAATATCTCAGCCACCTACCACCAGCCTTGAAGTGTTCTGTAAGGTACCTTTGCATTCCAATGTAACTCCCATGAGGGAAACAGAGTTAAACTAACAGAGGAAGTGGGTTTATCACTCATATCCTCCAGCTCTGTGGGGCAGGGTGTGAATCACTCACCTTTTCAGCTCCTCCTCCAGCTCTTTGACTCTGGTTTCCATTTTGGCTTTGGCCTGCTTTGTTGCTTCAAGCTCTCCCTTCAGCACTTCTTGCTCTCCAGACAGCTGGTCCACCTTGGCAATCAAATCATTCTTCACAACGTTCAAAGCATTTCTTAAAGGTGTGAAAGGGACAATGAACAAAAACACCCAAACCCAGCAGCTGTCCATAAGAGAGACCTGAAACTAAAGTCACAGGCACTACAAGGAGAGTTGAAACGAGTGTATTTAAACAATTCAGTCCAGCTATAACTCATGGAAAAGCAGATTTTGGCAAGAAGGAGCTGAAGAACACAGAAACTACCAAAATTGGTCAGGATGAGGTTTACCCAGTCCTGTATCCTAACTGACAGACCAACATCTCCTTAAGATGGCAGAATACTACTTACGGTAACCTATCACCTGCATAAGGTTCAAATCTATTTGTAACAGAATGAAGATCTGAAACATATCTTTCAGAACTGCTGTTATCTGTAATTGTGGATAATTGTGGATGACAGTGATATAAATAACCATTTCCAATCAGCTCCGAAATATCTTACAGTCGTTGAAATCAGCAGCTTCCTATCACAGTAAGTTCTCCAACTCTCCCCGGGGAGTACTTTGCCTTTGTCTTCCTGGCTGCTTAGCTTTAGTACCCAGTTTGCGAGCCTTTCTCATAAAGCAAGTCCATTGCACTGTCTGTTTCTCCTTTATCAACTACTAAATCTTTAAAAACTCATCTCAATAGTAAGAAAACTTTCTTTCCAAATAGCAAACCTTGCAAATAAAACCTTATAAAAAGCAATATCCTCACAGAGGCTCAGACCCGCATCTAGATTCCTACTGAAGTTAATTAAAAGCTTGCCACTGATTTCAGTTGGGATCAGACCCTACCAGCACATGCCTGGAGACTTCACCCAAATGCCTGCAGAAAGGAAATAGCTAGGAAAGTCGCTCAGAAGAGCAATTCCTCTTCTACAACTGAAGGAACAACAAGCATTCAGGAGAACCTGTCAGTAAATGAGCAAGCCCCTGTGAAGCAAGAGTTCTGGCCAAGATCTACTTCGGGGTGACTTCTCATTTATAACTAGGCAGGCAGTTCAGAGCACGCAACAGTTCCTTACTTGGTCTCCAGTAGCTGCGAGTTCTCCAACAGCAGATTCCCCACTTCTTTGCCCATTCCTGAAAAGAAAGGTCAGGCAGCTTTCACCTGCTTTCCTAGAAATATAAAGCTTGTGTGGCACTGCCTGACTCATGCTTGAGGAGAGAAATCACTTTTGTTAGGCTTCCCTAGGCTTCTGTGTCCTGCTGTGGAGAGTGGAGTGTCTTTTGCTGAAAGACCATGCAGCACAAGCAGACATCCATGTGTCCTTCTGTAAAGAGCCCAAATGCAGACCTAGCTTCTTATTCCAACTTTCACAGACTCCCTTGAGGAGGACAGAGAGGACAGTTTCACTAGTGTCAGTTAGGGGAAATCAAGTCAGTAACTCCTGGTTCACCTATGAGCTATTGCAACCATTTTTTATTATCACTCATAGAGACAGAAGGTAGAAGTTCATAGGTTTTTCACAGAGGACAGCAGAACACTGTCCAGTTTGCTGTCCAGATCTGCACATCAGTGGTTTTCTTTCTTTCTTAATATAAGCCAGATTTTCTGTCTCTCAGTACAGATTTGGGATCATGATTGTGACCAGTTTCATGCACAAGAAAGGCCTCCCATTATCATCCTTCCATCAGAGCAATGTTAACAGGACTTTAGATTGTCCATTGCTCTACCTACCTTTAACAACTCTCTCACAGATGTTTAAAATCTGAAGTCTCAGTCCCATCATTTAAGACGCACACTCAAGAGACATCTACACCAGACACATCGCACTTGCACTTCAGCATCAACGTACGATGATTGCAACATGCAGACTGAGTTGCAAACACTTTGAAAAATCTGGGGCTAAGAGTAATGGTCAAATTCTGTATTTCATAAAACCAAACGGAAAGGAATTTTGGGACCAAAAGCACATCTGGATTGTTTCCTGCTGCCAGGGAATTGCTGGCTCCCAAGTCAGCTTCTGTCTTACAATGGGGAATAGAGACCACCTGAGAACTGAAGGCAGAGAGACCTCTCCCTGTCAGGGGACAGTGCTAAGGGCTGCAGCTCACTTCTCACCACAGGTTCCAGAGCATGAAGAAGGCTCACAACCATCAGCGTCTGTGCTGAAGTGCTCCTTGTCCTGCCCTCTGAACTACCTCTTCCTTTATAGCAAAGACATCAACAGTTTTCATGATCCGTTATTTGCTGATTAATTAATATTTGCAATAAAATAAAAACAACACAAACTTGAAGTAAATGGAAGTTAGAGAAACATGGTAGCATACAAGAAGTGAGAACACATCACAACACTCCAACATACAGATCCTCTTCCCACAGTTAAATGGGATGAATTTATGATGGCAAAAGCAAAATCCCAGCAAAAATGAGTAAGAAGCAGCATTTTCAAATAACTTTTGAAAAATTAGTAGACAGATAATCACTTTGATGTTTCAGGCAATGTGTTCTTTGGATGCTGTGTCAAAGAAAATTGCAAACAGCAAAAAAGTGAGAGACACTAACTGCAGTGTAAACTGAAGTGTATTTTTGGTTTGATAAGGTGCATGACCTATAGCCCTTTCTTTTGAGGCATGCCGTATGTTGATCAGCAGACCAAGAAGACATTGGTTTATTAAATTATTTTCTTGTTCCTTTTTAGTGATTCTACAAATGACCAAATAAATATTTAGCCAGTAAGACATTAAAATGGCACAAGGACGTTACAGGTGCTGAGGGACATCAAGGGAAATAGTTCATGCCCAGGTTTTTTGGACTAAATCTTTTTCCTTCCTATTCTTGAGTCGTCTATCACTCACTGTGGCTGTTTTCAGGAGAGAAAGGAACTCTGGTGAAGACAGGGAGCTATCATACCAGAGCAGCATCCCCACCATCAGTATCCTCACCACAGCTTCTAGCTTATTTGTGTGTGACACAGTCACAGCACAGTGCTTTAACCAGCGAGAGGTCTGAAGGGCTAGTCTTGCAATAAAGAAATGGATGAAGCCATCCCAGAGCCACAGAATTGACACTACGAGATTACCTTATGCAGGCTGTAATGGGAAAGCCCTGCTCATGGGAAAAAAAAACAAACCACTGTGAAGTGACTAAAATGTGATCTTTTCACCCCTTTGTGGCATGGAGCGAAGGAAAGAGAGGTCTAGACAGAGCCCTGTGTAATAGAGCCCATCCTACACTGTCCCCCTCCTATAGCCAGGCAAATAGTGTGAAGCATCAAAGTGGATAATCAACTACAAGAAACAAAGGAGAATCCCCAAACCACCACTACTGACCAGCTGCGTCCTGCTTCTTGGAGAGGTGATAACATCATCACAAAAAAAACAAACCAAGGGAATGCAAGACATATGGAGGGATGTTGAGTGAATGAAAGAAATTAAAAAAAAAAAAAGCGTATTAGAAAAAAAAGAAAGAAAAAAAAAAAAGAAAAGAAAAAAGGCCTTCGCCTTACCAAAGAAATCATCCCGTACTATGAGAGCCATCCCATACGAGAAAGGGAACAGAAAGAGATGGGGACAAAGGGGAAGAAAGGAAGAGAAAAAAAGCAGCCATTAAGTACCAGTCTGTAAATAGCAAACAGAGCAGCTCATCAGCATGTGTACATCTGTGTGTGGTGCCAGCATATGTGATGCTCAGTAGTGATGCTCAGTAGTAACTAATCTACACCTCGTTCTGTTGCAGCCTAGCCTAGCAAGGACTCCCACCTGAGACGTTGGGACAAGCTCGGGATGAGCTCATCTGTTTCTTCCATCTTCATCATTTCCCCTGAACTATACATTTCGGGTTTCCCATCCCCACAACAAAGGTAGTTCAACAGACATTATGAGTAGGTTGAGGGAAGGACAGGGGCAGGAGGAAAAACAACAGAGGGGGGTGGACATCAAAGCTCTCATCTGGCCTTTTTGCACAGGCCCAAATCCACCCTCACACTGTGACAAATTCCAACTCAGCTTCTGCGGGACATTTTCTGGGAAAGGACCATAAAAAAATGGCTTACAGTAAAAACAGTTTGAACTAAAAGAAAGGATGACGCCATTCCTTTCTTTTGTAGCCTCACAGAGCTAACACCAGGAGGTGCTGGGGAAAGGAATGCGACAGAGCTCATCATCACACAGCATTATGCTATCATACTGTGTAAGTCACCTGCCCTTACTACAGGGAAAACTTCATCCAATTTGCACTGAAATCAAGAGAGATCCCCTTGACTTCATATGAAATTGCATCAGGGCCCAAGTGCATGTTATGGAAAGGTGCAACCCTCTANNNAANNGTGCAACCCTCTGATGGCCCTAAGGCAGTGAGTCTCCTTCACCAAAACAAAAGACAGAGCTATCACTTAAACTCCTGCCAGAAAGGCAAAGCTTCAAAGAAAGACAGAGGCTTTGCCACTCTAACCCATCAAGAAAGTGTTTTTAATGTCACTACAGTTATTCCAGAAGAAGGCCAGTACGCACCAACTAACCCACAGCAGCTACCATGCACAGAGGGATTCTGAACAGCACGGTGTGCTGAGGAGAGTGGGAGCCTAACTCAGTCCCGTGCCCACCCGGGCTCTGCTCCAAGCACAGCACCCATCCTGACAGAAAAAAAAGCACTTTGAGCCCCAAGACTTTGAGTGAAGGCCAGTGTAACGTAGTGGAGCAAACCTGCAGAAAGCCACACAAGAAAAGCGTATTGAAACGCAGCAGGCGTGTGCCCACGGAGCGAGCATGTCCTGCTGCCCAGGGACCCACCGGTGCAAGGCAACCAGCGAGGCGAAAGTGGGAGAAGTCTGCAAAGCCAACCATGTTTGGACAAGAGCAGGGGAGTATCACACGTGTATACCACGTCATTCGACCTCAGCAAGGAAAAAAGAAACAAGAAAGGAAACTGAGCAGAGGAGATACACACCTGAGAACTCCCCTATGGGCCATGTCCAGCGAAGCACAGAGAGACAAGGGAAAAAAGGAAGTGAAAAAAGGATCAATCAGTGACTGAAACCAACAAAATAAAAATTTTGTTAAAAAAAAATTTAACAATGATTCAGCCATTTCAATGTCAAAGGCATGAAATAGTAAGGACAGGACCTGCCACGACTGTAGATGGCATGACTCTACATACAGGACATAAATAAAATCAAGGGAAGGTAACCCGTGGTACAACTGCAATCACATGCCTCAGCTACCCTGGTGTTCCAGACACAAATCTTGGACAGTCACCTCTTCCTGGACTTGATAAACCTTTATTTTCTCTTTATTTAGTCATGTACCGCTAAATGCAGAACATCTAGTTTCCACCACTTTCTCATTTCCCCCCCCCCCTTGTGATTTTAGCAACTAGATCTGATAATAAATGCACTCTTCAGTGATACTTCCGCTTGCAAAAGACAATTACTTGCATTTAAAAACTTTTTTTCCCCCACCTTCTTACAGTGCAGTGCTGGTACTCAGTTTGATAATCCTATTTTAACTTCTGTACAGAAAACTATACACAAACTTACCACTAATATGGCTGTATTTCTGTCTCCACCAAAAAAACCCTGTTATTTGAAGGGAGGTTTTAATCTCCAAAGCAAACACAGCTGGGCATCCTAAAACTGAAAGGAAGGACCTGCCCATGGCACACAACCAAACTCCTCGTGCTCCTTTGCATCCAGAAACTCTTGGGACAGGGAAGAGCTGGAAGGCGGAGATGGGAGAAGGGGGAGCCTACCCAGGATCCGGAGGTAAGAACCTGCAATTAACAACTGAATACGCAGGAAAACAACCAACCAGTGCTCCTAAGGCTGTAGTGAGAAAGAAGGGAATTTGGTCTACAACTACCACTAGTGTAGTTGTAGACCAAACTAGTAGTGTACGAACTACAACTACACTACTAGTGTAGTGGTAGTAATTGTTCTCATTCTGCATTTTTCTCCAGAATGCTTCCTATAGAAACTCCTGTATGTAAAGCAGTATTAGAGGCAGCAGGGGAACTCCACATATTTTATTTATTATTTTATAGTAAAAAAATGAAATGAAGAGTGCCATTTTTATACCAAGAGATGTCGGTCGCTTTGCAGATATCCAGATGCATGAGATTTTCCATTCAAGAAACAGACTTGCCTGCCAGCTACTGCTGAAGGGTAATTTCTGTAAGATCCTTCTATTTTGAAGTCCTCTTTAATGAGATTTCTCTTTCTTTAAGAAACCAAGTCCAAAAGTTGAGAATATTCTCTGAAGATTGATTGCCAAGTTTTGAGAGAGACTAGAGGAAGTATTCAAATTTCACTTAGGTGGGAAAAACTTCATTAATTCTTTTGATTTGCAGAGAGAAGTGAGCTCCAAATACGACCCAGAAAGAGAACTCTTTTGGCTTGTGGATCTTGTTTCTAACATCCATCCATAAAGCACAATTTCCTCTGCAGCTCTTCAGACTCAAAGGTACGCCAGGAAGAGAGAACAATTTATGTAACAACAAAGACAAAATTTTGAATAATTGGAACAGGCTGCCCAGGCAGGTGGTTAAGTCACGATCCCTGGACTTGTTTAAAAAACGTGTAGATGTGGCACTTGGGATATGGTTTAGCAGGCATGGTGGTGTTGGGCGGATGGTTGGACTTGATGATCTTAGAGGTCTTTTCCAACCTATGATTCTATGATAATGTTGACAGATTTCTTAGTACTAAGATTTAGCCTTTGGCTTCCACCTTTACCAGACTTTCTTAGTGCTTTGTAATGAGGAAAGCCAAAAAAATAAGTATCACTCTCATTTCTTGGTCAGAGGCATGACCTCCAAGATCTCTCTCTGCCTTCATCCCTTTGTACAATCCTGGCAACGTGTGTGTTCATTTCACTTTTATGGGGACAGACTCAGTAGCCAGAACTAAACAAAAGGATTAATTAGATTAACATTTCTCACAGGAAATTCATCGAACAACCTGATTTCATCACAGCCCATCTGCCGGATTTGAAAAGGAACCAGGAGAAGCTTTCCTATTCTGCTAGCCTGCCAAGTGATCACCTGCAAGAGTTTTGCTGCTCTGCTCAAACCGGAAAATTGCCCCAGCACATAAATGCACTCTTCATAAGCCAGACTTAACACCGGCGCTGTTCAATTAAGTCTCTGTACATTTTATTACAAGTGGTAACTGCCAAGTAACAGATGTCTCACAACCCAAAATCAATTACTGGTCTTCGGACAGCCTTACTACTGCAAGACATGAAGCACGTTTGATTTTAACTGAAACTGTGGTGATCAACCTTGCAATGTTTGGGCAACTAAAATCTGGCCCTCTGAAAACAACAGTCTGCATTTCTCACTGACCACTGGGTCAGACTAGAGGTTATTCCACAGAGGAAGTGGATTCCCAGAAGGCAGACTTCCAGAAGTGGGAAACAGGTTGTCTGAAGCAGTTCATGCACCAAGCAAATCATTGTCCTGAACGGTAACTCTTAGAAGCTGACAATCCCTGATGCCCCAGCCATTGCAGGGAGAGAAGGAAAGCTGCTGCTTTGGCACAGTGATTAGTGGAAGATAAAACATAAAATCAACCATACACTCTCTTAGATAAGGAAGCACCTGAGGACCGAGATAAAACAGATGGGCAATGGCAAGACTGTCAGTGTTTTTAATGCTTTGATTCTGCTAGGAAGAGGGTTCTCGGTAACATGGGGGCTGGCTAACCAAAATTCATTCCACAGCAGGTAGATGAAGTTTTAACCGTCACATGTAGTTCCTGCTGTCATCTTCACTTTAAGCAGGAGTCCCAGCCCTTCTGCAAAGACTGCTAACATCCAGGTGATTCTCAAACCTGGAAATCTTGCTTTTCCTTCTAAATTCTTCATTTGATAAGTATCTGCACACGTTGACTCCAACTGCAGGCAGAGAAAGCCTGTGCTTTAATCTTGACTCTTCTGTAGATTTTTTTCTTCCAGCAACCTTGAATTGGAGGTGAAACAATAGATGTTTTAATACTTCAGACAATGGTCATCAATCCACGCACGAGAGCTCTCCTGCATGTTGCAGGGCTAGCATCATGCCTCTAGAAAAAAACAAAACTATCCATACCAAAAAGGTATTGCAAGTGTTCTGATGATAGCCTGGATCTTGTTCTTACATTCCAGTCACACTATTGCCTGTAATAGTAACAATTTCACAGATTTTTGTCTTTGATAAAGCAAGAAGTATTGCATTAACTTCCTTTCCAGTCTTCAGTCCACATCTTCACCTTTAAGTCTTCAGTGAAAAGGGTAAAACCTCATCTCTGCAGAAACATACCCTTTTATAGGGTCCTGATACAAGACTCATTCACAGGTGATACAAGTATCTTACTAATTTAACTTCTACAAAGGTGAGCTGCTACAATCTGTGACATGATTCAGCTCATCTTGTTCGCAACACCCAAACTTGCAGGAGTATCCACAAGCAGCTCTTGCATCAGTAATCACCATAAGGGAAATGTACACCTTCAGATCAGATCTCTTGTTACCAAACACATAAAAGGCATATTGTTGGAGTCCTCCTGTCTCCTAAGGCTCCTTAAATCAAGCAGTAAAATAGAAAGTGAGCTACACAGTTACAAACTTTGTTAGCGGCCCATGTTGTCTGAGCATTCAAAGACCACTCGTCCTGATTCAGGAAAACAGTCAGCAGGACTTAAGAATGTGCTTAAACTCTGTCACAAATTAAGGTCTAGATATTCAAGAGTCCAACACCAAAGAGTATGGCAAAGGCTCAGACTGCTACCTGAGGCAAAGATGCTTCTCTGACTTCTCCAAGTCCTAGTCTGGAATACAGAATATAATCAGTCTTCAGATATTACAAGCTCCTTCAAAATCAGCCTAAAACGTGAATTACTACGTCTCTTAGACTGACTATAAAAGGATAATAACTGCAATACAGACCGTAATATTTCCACACAATTTAAACTTCAAAAACTTAACAAAAGGAGTTAATTTCTTGCAAATTTCAAACAAACCTTTTATTCCAAGTGAAACTGCTAGTGCGTAAAATTACTGGGGGGGAGAAAGCAGAAGGAGCAAATTTTGTCTTCAAACTGTTCGTGTGGGAGAATCCGATAGAAAAGTATAACTTAAGCGGATAAAGACAACCCAAATCAAATTTACCCAACAGTTTTCTTCTAAGTAAACATTACTATACTGCAGGTACATATTTCAGTCACATAATATCTCAATTTCCATGCCATATTTAAAAGCTAAATATCCAAGTTCTGAAAAAAAACCCCACCAGATAATTTAAGTGCTTCTAGAAGCTTAATATAGTTGTCATTGCACCAGAGAAAACAGAAAGGTTCTAAACAAGTTTTTACCTAGCAGATCTGCTCCTTCATCAACATCTCCAATAACCTCGGATCCTGCTGTGGAAAGTTCATGGTACAGAGAGTCTGTGTTGATGCCAAATGCTTTGTTCACAATCCCCTGTGTCGGGCTGTTATTGGAAGTAAAAAAAACAAGCAAGGATTCTTGTTACTTGGTAACATTTAAGCTACAGCATTTGCCTCTGAAATACTAAGCATCCCAGACCACTGCGATCAAAACCCTGAGAGCGCACTCCACTTGTTCACCATGGGCTGATTCAGAGAACATACTGAGTTATGTCGTATAACAAGAAAAAAGCATGTTTTATTCCCCGTATCAAGGACAATTACCTACCATACACAACCTCAAAGCTCGGCTAGCTGAGTTCCTGTTAAATCATAACAGTTAATGACTATTCAATACTTCATAGAAAAACTTCAACTTGTAGAAGCTCTCAGCTCCCACTTCCCAGACTCTGCAAGGATTCCCACATTCCTAGCAGTTTAGATAGCAACCTCAGATGGCCGTAAGATCAGATAAGGGACTCAAATGTTGAAAACAGCAATGGTCTTTCTTCCCTACCAACCAGTAAGTGAAATGAGCACAAAGGGTTAGCTTCTTCTTTGGGTGAGTCTATGCGCCAAAACGCATCTTCACAAAAAGTATTTCATTAAAGGTAAATCAAAGTTAATGTTTTTGAATCGTATCAGATGGAAGCACATTTCCACCTCTTAGTATCTTTGGTACCATCAAAAATCTTCTTGCATTTCTTGACAGTCTCATGGCTGAAACAGAAAATAGCTGTTACAGGAGGTGAGGGTGATGCAGCCTCTGGGATTGCTGTTGCCTGCTCTACAGAACGATCTTAATGTGGGTATGAACACTTTTAAGTGCCCTGCCTCGTATAAGGGGAATCAGTCAGCATGAAAAGAGGCTGTGCAATTTTTCCAGCAGTCTAACAGAAAGGCCAGTACCTCTGGAGATTATCTCAATTATGTGGCTTCTTTCTCAGATAAATGAAGTCCTGCTGATAGAGCCTGGAAGTTACACATGGGGTACAGTAGCTGCTTCTGATATTGCAGAGTTACAACACATTGCAGAAAAAGCAAAAAAATAATGCGTTTTTTTCAATTACAGAAAAAATACAGCTACCCAGACACGTGAGAGCACTGAGGAGTTACAAATGGGTGCCGTGACTGCACCAGAATTCATCAGTTCCCACAGTCTAACGGACAGCACAAGCGACACTAAGCAATCAACACTCAGCACCTGACCTGAAGACCGAACTTCAGGTCAAAGCAGCAAGCGCACTGTTCAGCAGCTCCAGAGCTAGCTTTGGTCTCCTGTAGCTTTCAGTCTCACTACCTGGATCAGAGATCACTGCCTGAAAAGCTCTCAGTGCAGCAATCATCTCTGCTCCCTTCCTTTCCTTGGCTTTGGCCAATTTTCAATCTGATCTCATCAGTCACTTTTGTCTTCCCCACATGGAGCTGTTTTGGCTACCTAGATTCCTCCTGCATCTGACCCTAAAAACTGGCCATGCATCCTACATATTCTGAGGGGAGCTTAACTGTATGTAGTTTCACAGTTGAGAAACGCATCTGTTATTGCTGCTCACACCCTTCTCAATGAGGGTGCTCAACAGCGGGAACCCAGTCCAGATTTGGCCTGTGAGAATATCTTGCCTTAATTTTTCAGGGTATTATCTTCTGCATACCTCTAAGAGCTAGGGGGTTATTTCTGCTTGTGTAGTACCAAATTACCCACTGGATGAGGGTAAAAAATAACGAATCCTATAAAACTAACCACCAGACCTTAGTAAAAATGAATCAAGGTACCTAGACTAATAATTCTAGACTAATACATGCCTCACAGAACTATGGTGCCAAAATTAATAGCCTTTAGGGACCCCCCTATTTAGCACAAAATGGGTAATGGCTAGGAACCAGACCAGCAGAGAAGTTCAGTAAAAGTCTGCTAATTCAGAGGACTCCGTTCCAGTCCTGAGTGCAGTGATGGGTCAAAATTGCTCTCACCAGCCTCACCTGGGACCTGCACTCATCCACTGGTCCAATGGCTCCCTTTAACCTTGGGCCTGTGCCTTCAGCCCTCCTCTGAGCTACTCTGTAGGTGTACCCGTTCTTCAGTCCTGACTCCTGCTGCTCATGGGTAGCACCAGGACCTAATTCATCCCCTTGCCTTGTCTGGGGCTGCTGGTGGAGCTGGTTACCAGTGATCTGCCCTCTCTGCTCAGAACCTGCACGACTGGGATTGCTGGGGTTACTACTGCTTGTCCTCCCTCATGGAGCAGCCCTGCTCCTGCTGCTCAAACACTTGAAAATTTTAAAACTGAAAAAAGACTGAGGTTTTAAAACTGAAATAAGAATTGACCTCTTACTGGACAAATGCATCTTTTTCCTCTTCTTTCCTCTTCTTTCTAAGCTACTATCAACTAGCTTAAGCTCATGTCACATTTGCCTGTCTTTAACCTTTTCTTGCTCCATCTCTGTCCTCCCTGCTCTAGCAAGGCAAACAACCCCACTTCTGGGTCGGCTGGACAGATCCTTCTGCAGATTACCAGCAGACATTTGCCTTCTCTGGAGAACTCAAAGAAGGTCAAGACCCGTTGTATTCACACTAGGCAGAACACATGGACTTTCTCACACAGCTGCCTCTTGAACTCAGTGTAAGCCACGGCATCCATTCCTCACTTCTTATAAAACCAAGCGAAAGTGCACACAGTGAAAAGTCATAATCAATACCTGTTACCAGCACGTTCCAGGCGAGGGTCTTGACACATATCCAGCTCTGGAGTAGAGTCTATGATGTCCTGAACATCGGACCATTCATCACTGCTGCCCATTCCTAGGTAAGACAATATATATGCTCTATAGCATCAGGACTTTCACAGAATGGTGTTCCTTTAACAGACTTCTGCAGCTTTCAATATCAAGGTTTCAAAACTTCATGGTGTCATGTTCAAAGTCTTAAAATACGAACTGAACGTGGCTGATTATCCAGAGTTACAACTGCACCAGTGCTGTGAAGGTGCCCTCACAATTCCAGAGCAGGAAGACCATAAGCATCCCCTCCCTGCCACCATACCTGAGCGTCACCATGGTCATTGGCCTGGATCCTCATTAAAATGTGATAACCAGAAATACTTCATCCATTAAAATAAATTCCAAATCAACTTTTTATGTCAGTAAAAACTCTTCAATCACCACTCAGCTTTAGCTGAGATCGAAGACAACGCAGTGATTTTCTGTGTAGCTTCACAGAGCTTACTGTACTTACGAATTTGCACTACTTAGTTTTAACAGAAATAATTTTTCAATACAAAATCTCAAGTCTACAACTGCTTTAGATACCCATTATAGTAAAATTTCACTTAAAAGGTGATACATGAAATCTACTCCATTTTCTGTATATTCTACAGACTGAAGTCAGTATTTCAAGGATAAGGAATTTCCTCCTCTTGTCACGTCACATTTATTGGATACCAAACTGTTCAAATGCTCAGGCTTGCACCTATTCTAAACAAGTAATATGAACACAGTGTCTGTTCACACAAAAAATTCTTGAAGTATTAAAGACCTAATTTGTAAACTACATCAGTCCCTCGACAGCGTTGGAATGTGAAATTTTTGACCTTTCCAAACAGCCTCAGTAGCCAAATATACAAAGCCCACGACAACTTGAGTGTTGATTTTATTCTCTCAGGCTGGCATTGTCCAACAGTTGGCAACAAATGCCATGTTTGAAGACAAAGTGTGATCTGTATCTGTTGCCAAAGTAGGCATCCGTACACCAGTGATTCTCAAACTCACAGAAACAGAGCCTTCCTTTTCTTTATTTATTCAAGCTGGGAAGCTTTTCTGCAAATACCTTTGAGTACCTCTTTTTGGCAGTTCAGCTCTAAGGCATGTGCATCACTGATAGACATTTTAATTATAGATGCATAAAATACATAATTAAAATTCAAGTATCTGTGTTTCTCCTCAGCATGGAGATCTGATTTTGCATTACGTGTGAACGCTGAAAGGTTGAATATGCAGAGCACATAGGAAAGATACAACTATTTGCCTTGAGCAGATTCTACAATATGATACTTCCGTCAAGAAAAGAGAAGCTTTCACATGCATGACTTCAGCGTTGCACACATACAGAAGAGAGCAGACTTTGACCCAAGAAAGCTACTGATAGTAAAAGTGCTTGTGAAGCAGCAACTGCAAAAATAAGGATTAGTATTTACAAGGCATTTGACCTACCAACATCCGTGCTCAGTTTCTCTGATACCAATGCTTATACTGACTTGCCTTGGCCAGGATCACTGAATAGATCACAATTTAACAGCTGGCTATGCAGAAGCCACAAGCTTTCATGGAGAACTACACTAGTTTCTGGCAGATTGACATCTGTGACCCTGGCACCTCCCTAGCTGCTAATATAAATACAGAATGGGACTCAGTCACCACAATTCTCATTAAAATGCTATAGCAAAAGATGTTACATATTGGTTTATAGTCTTAATTTGTTAGGAACCAGCTTGTGAATTTTAGTAGAGGAACCTCCTTTGTATTATTTAGCAACAAAAGATGATGATCTGGTTCAGATGATCACCTCTGAGACCTACACACCTCCCTGTGCTTCTGCACAGACTTTCCTTATGATCTTCAGCTGGTTTTACAGTCCTTTTGTATATAAGTTCATGACCTGTAAAACAATCCACTTCTCACTTCTGAAGGCTGCTGCAAGTCTAAATACGATACGGGCTGGGAGTAGCTCACATACTACATCGGCACAGCTATATTAAAAAGCACAGAAAGGGGCTTTTACCATGTTACTACACCATTTTCTTTATTTAAACACCCTGGTGCTAACAGCTTAGGTGATGGTTTTCCTGACAAGAAATCACTAATTCACATTACTAAAAGACTCTGGGAAGTGAAAACCACTGTAACTTCCAAAGATGTGGGGGGGTTTGTTATACAAGAAACAGACAAAAAGAAAACAGCTTACTTAGCTGAGAAAAACAGCTGGATATAATAGCTAATCTTAAACACATCAAGGTGTGGTATAAACACACAGAAGGGAAAATAATTATTTAATGCTGACTGACAAATTTGGCATATGAACAACTGGATACAAAATACTTACAAATAAATCTGGAGAGAAAACTAAATTGAAGCTTTTAACTATCATATCGATGAGGTCCAGAAACAGTTTACCAAAAGCTCAGTAAGTCTAAGATGGGACTTGACTGTTCATGAAAGAGGTTCTATGACACGGATGAAAGCAACTACAGAGGACTGAACTCAGTAACCTATTTCCATCCTGTGTATTTGTGAAATTATTCCTATTATTGACAGTTTAAAAATTTGCTACCCTGAAAACTGCTAGCATCCAATTAGCCCTGTCTTGCTCACGTATCTAAGTAAGGCTACCTCAAATTATACACTTATGAAGCTGATGTCTCCCAGCTTCTTCCTCTAACAGAGGGACACAAGCACTGGAAAGTCAATTACTTTAATGAGCAACCCACACTTCACCTTCCATACCTATGCTGACATTCCTCATCTCCTGCGTGACCTGGACTTCCATGTTCCTGCTGTTCCGCTTTTCTCGTGCCCTCTTATTGCTCTTGGTCGTGCCGTTGTATTCGCTGATGGGCTGGATGCTCTCGTTCAAGGGTGTGACGGCAGCAGAGGGCACAGATGATGTGGGAGTGTTGGACTTGGTTCCAGTGGTGCTCGGTGTGGCAGCTGCTGAGGACTGCCCAGATTCGGACATTTCATCTTGGGGGCACTACGGCAATTACAAGGTGGGGGAAGAACAAAAAGGGAAAAGCACAGCTATACATTTCAATTTATCTCCAGTTTGCTGGTGTATGGCTGCCTTAAAGCGTTATGGAGAATGAGTCTTGCTCACTGCACCCGTTACATGTCCAGCGCTTGCTGGTGACACTAGGCTCTGCAACCACAACAAAGCAGTGAGTTCTCGTGCTGAACTCAGCAAGCAAATTCCTGCTGTGAAAAGACTGATATACTTTCTCCTTCACTACTAAACATTGTTCTTCGCAAATCACATCAGCATGTGATCTCTTCGTCATGCAGCTCAGGAAAGGTGGCCTTATCATAGGTGGAAAGCACCCGCAGCTCACACCAACTACAGTGGAAGCTGAAGGGCTTGGTACTTGCAGAAAGCCAAGCCAGCACTTCCCAAGACTGGCAGGTAACATGGATATTCCTTGGGAAGGATCTGAAGTGGCCTCTTAGAGGTCTTGGATGACATCATTACTGGAAGCTATCAACACAATCTTGATGAGAGATGAGTGGTTTTGACACTAAACTGCAGAAGCAAAGCAGGTACCAAGCCGGGATGGTCTGACTTTGCTAGCACAGGAGACCTATGTCCCCATACCACCTGATGCAGAAGCTAGCCAGGCATGGGTCCAGCTTGACAACACAGGAGAAACAGGTGTGGTCTCTCCACTTCCAAATGACAGGACGACAAGACCCAAGAATTCAAAAATCAGAAGCTGACAAATTAACATAGGAGATGGATTCCCAGTGTGAAATGCGCACAAATGGCTCCCAGTTTTACAGACATTACAGCCCCATTTCTTGTAATACCACCTCTTGAAAAACATGGGAGGTTTTCAAGGCTCTGTCAGGATTTTATTCTGTGACTCTTGTTTGTCAGTTAAAACAGCACTACTTCACAGTCAGCCAATCAATGTCTTGATCAATGTTGTGATCACTCCCAGACCCAAATGAGACCTCCTCATTTTTCACAGCAGCCCATTCTAATTACTGCCTGCAGGCAGATGACAAAATTAATGTCAAGACTCATATGTGATAATGAGTTGCAACTGAGTGCAGTGGCATTCAGCATCTGCACATCCAGACCCAGCTTTAACCTTTACTACTTGCCTCTCCCCTCCTGTGCAAGTACTAGAAAGATCCCGATTCGCTCAGAGGCTGCTCTGAGCCTCCCAATCTTGGAGCTGTGACGCTGTTTCACTTCACTAATTTGGAATTCTCGTTCTCTTGTTCTAATAATAACTTCATAACATGACAAAAAAAATCAAAATGGGATGAGAGAGAAGACTGAAAAAAATGGTGACTTAACCCTTTGCAGCCATTTTTTTTTTTTTACATCTGGAATCTTAGTAAGACCTTCCTTTAATTAGACTGGCCTCTACATGCTTATCTTAAAACACTCTGCTGTACATTGCACTGTGGACGTTATAGGTTTTACATTGCATCTGTGCGTTTATATTACAAATTAAGATTTTTTAAAACGGCATCACCATTAAATACAATCCACATTTTGTATATAGTTTCTGCACTGTCAGTCCAAACAGCACCACATTCCCACATGGACATTCAAATCACCTCCCTGCACATTTGCTGATTTTAGCATCAAGACTGAGATGGGGACTTTTCACTTGGGCTGCTACATGTGAAAACCACACTTCTCACCTCTACTTCATACTCCTGTTTCAGGATCTCTTTCCTAATATGTACAGAAAAAAAATTAAACCATGTTTTTGAGAACAAATATGATCCAGTAAGCCTTGTACTACTTCAACTGCAGTTTGCCTGCTGTGCTTTCTAACACACAAAGGGACAAAGAGTATCAAGTGTAAAGTGCAACCATAAAACCTCTTTTCCCTTCTAAAATTATGTTGGATGAGAGGATTCAGAGATGTTCTTGTACCCACTGTAAGTTCATAACCAAAGTCCATGAGCATCTTAGCACTGTAACAGAGACACCCAGGTGGGTCCACGTCTATTCCTTGTTCCTAGGAACTAGATGTCATTCAGAAACACTGTATCATAGTGTCTATCAGGTGATATTTGTATCAGAGACATCCTGTAACTTCTTGTTTATTGACACAATCTACCCCTCGCCCAGAACACACCAGTGAGTAATTACCCTGGTTTTTCACTTAACTTCTTGGTTATAGCTCTGAGTTTTATATTTACCTAGAAAACACTTTATCAACCTACCAGCTTGCACTGGAGAAATTCCTCCCAAATGTAAATACTACCAAGGTGCTCCTCTTCACAGTCCAGAAGCTCTATTAATCTTTGCTGGTATCTTCCTTCTATTGTCCTAGTGCTCCATTAATGCTAAATATTCCACTAAGCGTACAGCTCTTCTCTACAGCGTAGGAGGCACTCTCCATAACCCATAGCTCACCCACAGAATACTCTCCACAACCACCACTTACCTACAGCCATACCTGTCAACCTCCTAAACATCAAATGTGTAGTAGTGACCTCCAAAATGCATTGCAAAGGCCCAACATTCATAGCAGTCATATGTCACCATGAGAAGCCACAATTGTATGGTTATAACACTGAAAGCATAGTACATAAAAATAAAAATGTTAAGGACTTTAATCTCCAAAACATTGTATAAATAAATGTACAACTGAATGTAAAAATAAAATAATATAATGACAGCAACCAAAACAGAAAATAGTATTAGGTACACAAGAACACTTCAAATATAACTACTGTATGGCCCCATGGAGAAGGAAAACTACTCAGAAGAGTCAGGATATGCATAGTGGGAAAGCGTGTCATGTGTGTGCAGTTGATGTCAGCGAAATATCAGAGCTGCTGAAGAAGAGGTGAGGAGTGCCTGAGCAGTACTGCTGAGATCGCAGTCATGCAAAGCATTCAAGAAACAGCATTCCAGTCAGAGAGTGCACAAGAAGCTCGCAGGAGGAAAATATGCATTCCAAACTGCAAATGTAGTAAGTCAGTCAATCACCTCCTTTAATTATTCATAGGTTTGCGCCATACTCTTAGGAAATCCTCCGTAACACGCTACCCCATCCACGTCTTCCACAGCCCAAGCTCTCTAACTCCACCCTACCAGCTAGCCTCCTTAAACCCAGCATTCCACTTCTCAGTTTCCCTAACGAGCACCAACACAAAGCCCAGCACTACCCATCAGATACATCTGGAATAGCACACTACTACTTCTCCACAAAGCTTTCTTGTAACCAGAAATTAATTTTTTTTATCTGACACCACCACCACCGAATCACTAAGAGATTCAATCAGTAACTCTCCATTTACCTGAACTTGGACATCAAAGCTTCCAGTTTATTTGGGTTCCTGTTGCATTCTCTGGCAATGCAGATGCTGGGTTATCAGTGAGATCCACTCAACTTCTTTCAGAAGTTCTGCAATGGTACCACTTACAGAATTACGCCTTAGCAAGTCTGTGGAAGATGGATCTAACTCTAACGTCCTCCAAGCTCTTCTCTACACACTAACCCCTGCCGCACACACCTGATCACTAGAGAGCTTGAGGACATGTTCACACCACAGTGTGCAGCACTGCCTGGAGATCCCAAGGAATAAACTGGTTCCAGAACCAGAAGTGAGTTGGTCTCTGTGGATTTTGGATGCTGTCTGTGTCCTTGCAGCAGTGTTGTGTTGGCACAGCACTAGTCTGAAGAAACACGTTCATGGTCTATCTTTATTTCCACCATCCTTCATTATGATATTGCACTGTTGCACTGCTATTCCCTAATTCCAGGCAAAGCTCTCCAGAAATGACTGTAGGACCTGACTGGCACTCTGCAAGTTGCTATGTTTCCCAAACTTCTGCGCCTCTAACACTACAGCAAGGGTTGGGTTCCAAGAAAAGCCTCCATCCTATCAAAAAACCTTGCCTTTGGATTTCCAACTTCCATGATGGCAGAAAGCTGATTAAGTGCTAAGGTCTGTGCTGTGCTAGGCCCGGCTACCTTACAAAAGTAGTGTTAAAAAAGGAAGTTGCTGCCTTGTCTTCTCCATATATTTTGAATTTTTCTAAATTTCTTGTGCTATGCACCAATGATGCCACTCCCGCAGTGTCCCTCAGGCCAAAGTACCATAATGTAACCTGGAGATATGCAGACTGTGTATAACAACGAGGTGGGTTTTTTCTTTGTGGTTTTTTTTCCTCCTCTTTGCCTTTACTGCCTCAACCTACTTTACAGGATTAGTGATTTACAGCTTCTCAAAAGGAGACCCGTGCTTAGATGTGACATACAAAATACCTGATGTTCTACAAATTCCAGGCAGAGAGAAACAAAATTTTGTCAGACACTTTTAAAGCAGACCAGAAGCTCTGTGAGACAGTCGTGGACATACTGCAAGCCATGCTGCACCACTGGCTCTCATGCCTGTCATTTGTGGAACATCATTCAGCAAGAGGTATTTGGTGGGATCATGAGCACAAAGATTTTGAGCAGTCTACAGGTACAGCTCATGGGAAATGTGGGTCACCACGTGTAGTCTAAACTGTAAACAATTGCAGTGAGCTGTCAGCTAAGAGCACAACATCTGGGTCTTTGTGCTCAGGCCAGTCTCCGAATGGCAGGGCAGAGCACCACAAGCAACAGGCAGAACCATGCAGCTGCTTCAGTGCAGTTGCAAGCTGTGAGGTTTTTGGCAAGCCCCAGGGCAGAAGACAGCGCATTGAAGGTAACAAGTGTATCGAAGGTAGACAATGCAAGTTTAGAGCAATGACTAGATATATGAGAACTGAAGACCTTTAAGCACAGTGCAAGACTTAGGCATCCAAAGAGGATCAGGAGCACTTTTTACTTAAGATAGGAAGGCCAAACCAGCAATAATTCAAACAAGACAAACACTGGAGAGCAAACGCAACCCAATGCCTGGTCCCAGCACCGGTGCAAAAGCACTGCTCTTATAGAGGGGAGAGAGGGGGCACATTCAACCACTTCCTCCCCCAGATAAGCTACAAAAAGTGAAGGATCTATCTTCCCTAAATCCCTAACTGCGTCCCCACACATTTGTCTCAACTTGGGGCCAGCCAAGTAAAGGAGATTATCACTGAGACAAGAAGCATGAAGAGCTGTATCAAATCCCTCCTGCACCATATGCCAGATCTGCAGAAGAATATCCACCTACAGCACAGCTACCAAGTGAGCAGATGCACAACAGGGAGAGGCTGCAAAGGGTTATGGACACAGATTAGTCTCCATCTTAATGAAAACATGGGATGCTATTGACAGTGGGAGAGTGGGAAACCCTTGCTCCATGATGGTCTAGAAAACCTTGTAGCTGGAGTTGGACTGCAGCTGGCCGAGGTCACTCAGGTGCCAGTGGTCCAGTGTTGGGACGATCTTGGCCCCTATCTGCCCACGTACCATGCCATCCGTGAGAGGGAAGACATTCAGAGAGCTGGGACGTTCCTTCCTGCTAAACAGAGAAACAGAGAGAGAGGGGAAATCAATCTGTTAGCTGTTTACCAGGTCGTTACAAAAAAGAAATAGCACACTAGCTTATGTGAAATATTAGTCACTAGAAATTGAATTGCACTCCTTCCCCTCATGTAGCAGCTGTATGAACTCCCACCTCCCACACTTCCACAGTGTTGTATACTCAGACCCATGGTGTCTACTGCTAGAGCCATACCTCTTCCCGGGGAGACTCTAAGAGGGAGGCGGTCAATTGACCACAACAGGCACAACTGACTTCCATCAGTACAAAACATTTTGGGGGAATGCAAAAGTGCAGGGCACTATCAGCCAATTTAAGTCAGTGTATCTTTGGAGAAACAAAGGTACGGTGGGGAAACAAGCCACAGCAAACAACTCTCACAGAAAAAAGAAAGCTCCCATAGATCCTAGAGATGTGATCACAGTGTCAGGAAAGAGGCTTTTAAGTAAGAGTCATCTACGTGGCACTTCGGTACATTCCACCCCAAATCGGGTTAGCAGAAATCAGAGGTTTCTGTATCACTTCCAATATAAAGCAAGAAAAATAATATTTGTGCTCTCTGATCCCCTCTCCATTATCCATATTACACATTCAAAATTCAAAAATTAAATAAAGATATAAATGAATGCCTCATTCATACTGCCAGATGTCTGTAATTTCATTTTCTTCACCCTCTTCTTTCTGGCAGTTGCAGGTGACTAGCTAGCTGTGGGTTTGATTCCGAATATAAAAGCTGGCACAGATGTTGAGACCAAGTTCCAGTGGGAGAAAAATTCTGAGTAAGCAGTAGAGGTGGAAAAGGCTGCAGCAGCATGCCAAAACCAGCAACTGGTTTTGTGCCAGAGAAGCAGGCCAGCAGGGACAGAGCACACATCCATTTAGGGGACATCCCCAGCAGCCTCCGCCAGCTGGACTCCAGTGGCCCCGCAGAGATGAAATAAGCTGATCCTCTGTGTGAAATGCACCCACAAAGGGGTTCACTGATGGTACTTCACCTAATCCTGTATGGGGTTTCTGCTTATTGGTGCTGGGAGTGATGAAATCTGCCCTTCTGTACACCAGTATGAATAACAGCAGACCTTCATGTGCCCTTTTTTAATGATTATCAGCACTAGTCTGATGACCAGGCTAGGCAACCATCACAAGCACCTCACCCGTGACCATGGGCGAAATGACTGCAGCAGGACCCAAGGCCCCCCGGGATGTATGTAAATAACACAGAGATGGTGCATCAATCAGCTCATTTATGAATGAAGGAGGTGGAGTGTCTAGCAGAGGAGACAATGTTTAACCAAAACGCCCAACCTTCCCATTCTCAGCACTGCCCAGCCAACACGGTCTGCCGCACTGCCGTGTCAGTCTCGCTCACACTGAGGAATAATTGCTTGCTGTGCCCTATCTGAGATAGGCAGAAGGGGTAGAAAGTTATGTCAGCGTGGCCCAGCAAGGAGATTCGGGATGCACTTTTCCTACAACTCTGCATTAAAATCCTCTCCTGAAGATCCTAAAGACTCATACACAAAAGTTTCACAGACAAACCCTCTTACAAACGCAGCATGTAACTGTATTTTAGAGGAACAGAGATCATTGACACAACCTGGTTAACCTTACTTTCTTTTATAAAGAAGATGCAATCATCTTTGAACAGATTCAAAACCAGATGCATGTATGATAGGGATTGCCAGTTTCCTTGTAGCCTTTCCACTCAAAAGGTGTCTTGGTGCTTGTTACTTTTAAATATCAACAATTGCTGAAGGTTTATAGAAAACATTCCACTGCTGTTTGCCTGAATTCCCATTTATGACCTCTATCCTGCCATTTACACCTGCTCCTAATAGGTCATGAAACCAACGTACATTTCATAGAATCATGGAATGGTTTGCATTGGAAGGGATCTTTCAAGGCCATCTAGTCCAACCCCCCTGCAATGAGCAGGGACATATTCCACTAGATCAGGTTGTCCAGAGCCACGTCCAACCTGGCCTTAAATGTTTCCAGGGATGGGGCATCTACCATGTCTCTGGGCAACCTGTGCCAGTGTTTCACTACCCTCATCGTAAAAAATTTCTTCCTTATACCTAGCCTAAATCTCCCCTCTTTTAGTTTAAAACCATTACCCCTTGTCCTATAGCAACTGGCCCTGCTAAAAAGCCTGTCTCCATCTTTCTTATAAGCCCACATTAAGTACTGAAAGGCCACAGTAAGGTCTCCTCAGAGCCTTCTCTTCTTCAGGCTGAACAGCCCCAACTCTCTCAGCCTGTCCTCACAGCAGAGGGGTTCCAGCCCTCGGATTATTGCTGTGGCCTCCTCTGGCCCTGCTCCAACAGGTCCAGGTCTGTCCTATGCTGGGGGCTCCAGAGCTGGATGCAGGACTCCTGATGGGGTCTCAACAGAGCGGAGCAGAGGGGCAGAATCCCCTCCCTCGCCCTGCTGCCCACGCTGCTGGGGGGATGCAGCCCAGGGTACAGTTGGCTTTCTGGGCTGCCAGTGCACATTGCCGGGTCGTGTTTGAGCTTCTCGTCAACCAGCACCCCCAAGTCCTTCTCCTCAGGGCTGCTCCCAATCCATTCTCTGCCCAGCCTGTATTTATGCCTGTCTGTCTTACTGCATTTTCCTCCTTTATCCTACCGTTATCATTCAAAGACCCTGAAAGTTTCTAACAGCCATGTTTCAGGTTTTCAAATAACATACTAGCGAAATTTTTCCCCTAATACGAAATCTTCACCCCTGGCACTGTACTTATCTAAAAGCCACAAAAAGTACAGTCAGTTATTTATATGAGATTATGAAGAGATTCAAAACTAGAAATCAGAACTTTAAGCCACAAAGAAAGTTCCTCATTTTACAGTTCAAGAAATAACTCAAGGGTCTCAAAGAGTCGACTTTAAAAGAATCATTCTTTTTTTTGGGGGGGGGGAGAAATTAGGCCGTCTTTTGAGCTGCCTTAGTCATTCGTTTCATATCTTCAGGTTAGAATGATGGTCTCAAGGGAGTCATGCTTCACAGGTGTACACAGCTGGACAAAATTTTCTTGCAAAACAAGAGGTGCAGTCACAATACCTAAAAACATGCTAGAAGATAAACACTTTTGTGACTATGCTGGGATGCCCTGGGATGACTGACTGGCAGCACTGAGAAATATGAGCCATCCCAAATGTATGCTGAGACAGACATTAAACTATACCTCCTCTTTAGGTAATCTCTATCAGATTTCTTTTGGGAATCCACAGCTTACTTCTATGCTCATATACAAAAACATTCAACATGCAAGGAGACAGAGCACCCCACTGAGTGTATAGGGAATGTATGAACTTCACAGTCCCTGCTACACAGACAACAGAGGTACAAAGTCTCTGTAGAATCGGAAGCTGCAGGAACTTCAGGAAAGGAATTTAACGTAGCTTGTTAGGAAACTTCCTTACTGAGTTTCGTTGGAAACACCTTCCAGTCTCTTCTGAACCTCCCAGAGAAGGGAAAAGAGCAAACAGCACAGAAGAGCTAACTTCAGCTTTGCAGTCCTGAAGCTGACTACCAGCCTTCAAGAAATTTAGAGTATCCTCAGGGTTGGACTAAATTCTGAGTGCTGGAGTAACTTTCATTCGCTCAATTCTTTCCAGTACAGGGTGACTCTTGACACTTGGTTAGTGCCACTTTGAGTTAGAAGGTAAACAGCAAACTCCTCAATAAAGGTTTGCAGTAGCCAAAACCTGGGATCAGGATGCTCTACAAGTAACATCCTAAAGCTTATAAAACATAACAAACCCACAAGTTGTTCGCCAGCATTTAAAGATGAGAACTGGTCTCCTTGCAAGCTCCAGGTGCAGAATTCACTGCCCAGCACAAAGTCAGAAGTGCCTTTGGATAGCTACTAATAGTGACATGCGTTTTCTGCTTCACTCAGAAAATATGCATGCCTTGTACTCTATAGTAAAGTAAGGGAGAAAAGATGACTTTTTAAAACATTCTGGGACATGAAATGTGAACGTCCAATCACAGAGGACTGATCCTCTTTTGTGACTGAACTTCTGCATCTTCTGCATTAGAGCACACGAGGTTATTCCTGACGTGATATAGCCCAGCAGCTTGGTGGCTGCCTCTGCCCCACCCGAACAAGTAAGTCTAACACAGCAGACACAGAGGGCAACCATGCCAGTGCAGGACATTCCCAGCATCACTCTGTGGTTACTCAACAGCAACCTCCAAAATGAGAATTAACAAAGTTAAGAGGCAACAATAGGATTTACCTTTTCCTCCATGACTGGCGATGACTGCAGTGACAAACATAGCAGCCAAAACAGAGCAGCAATCGCACAAAAAGCGAGACAAGAAAACAACCATTAGAGAGCAAAGGTCATGCAAATGTGCAGCCCTACAACAGACACGGTGTACGCATGCACTGCAGTCCACACCAAGTGGAAGTGTGCACTGTACCCATTACCCCTCTTGGATGACCGTAGATACATTGCCCCCGCCCCCTCCCCGACTTCTTGCACAAACTTCTCCCAAGTGACAGGCAAATACACTCAGTCTACTTACGGCCTTATGCAAATACGCACCCCTATACAGTCTAACACACCCAAGCACATCCACAGATGAAAATAAATAAATGCACTCAAATTTGTGTGACAGGCCATGAGAAATTCTGCCCGTGTCCTCCCCAGTGCACACCAGTGCACGGAGACACACAAACGCTGGTGCTCACCCCCTCCCAGCTGTGCAGTGAGACAAAAACACACTTCTCATCCAAGTGCTGGTGCACAAGCAGATACAAACACAGAGCTACACACACGCCGACAGTGCAAAGCTTGAGATGAAGGAAAAAATCCCATTTCCCACTGGTGGTTCCTACGAACTCAGATCACAGCCCCACCAGGGGCTCTCACAGATACAGTGTTTCTCTTTTTTTCTCTCCAAGGAGACTGGCAATATGCCACATTTCAAAGGGTAAAAGACTAATTTCTCTAATATGAAGAGGCAATTCTTGACGAAAATTTTGCCCTTCATCCCAGAGAATGGCCGTCTTGCAGATATAACCAGTAACACTTTCCACTGTCCATCTCTTCCACAGAATGGTAACATAAAGCCACAATTAGTACTATCTTATTTGAAAGTTAAGAAAGGAAAATCTCATTAATATCAATTTCTACCATACAGTCCAACTCAAATTTGGCAAGTGCATATATGAATGACCCTTTAGAAGAGAGAGGCCCTAAGACTGCTTTTGCCTACGGTACTTTTATATTTTACTGTGTAAGTACTTCCACAAACATAGTTCTATTTACAGAAGGGTAAGTGGCAAGGGAAACAAGTCTAATGCACTTATGCCATTTCAGCTGTAACACTAGGATCAGACCATATTCTGGGAGCTCACCATGGACTTACAGACTGCAAGGGGGGGAGAAGGAAGAAAAATAGTCTGATAGAGGAGATTTTATGAATAGAACAACACCTACAAACTACTGGTTCTTTTTACACCATGTCTTCTCTTGCTTTCTACATCCCTCATATCCGTCTTTTTTGCCTAGGAAGGCTGCCATCTATCTTTTCATTTTTTTTTCCCCAATATTTTTTTTTATTTTAGAGAATTCAATTTTAGCCAGACCCCAAACACTGTATTCTGTAATTATTTTTATTCTCCTAAACCACTCTCTGTTGTGAGACTAATTTACCGCTTTACAGAAAATACAGCACAGAGGTAACTCACTGTACAGCCCACTCAACAACTACAACAGCCTTTAGTTACTCTTCTCTAGAAGAAATACTGTAAGATACTCTTTTCTGAAAGGACTATTCAGCTGTCAGAAGAGGAAGGGTAAATAGTCCACCTTAACTCATGTATAACTGTGTCTTTCATTCCTTTATGTAAGGTTTTGGTAGCCTTACAAATGAGAGCATAAAACTGTTATCAACAGATTCAGAATAAATAAAGTATCTTTCGCTGAGATACCAGTATCTTCCAGCTGCAAGTTATTCTTGTAGCCAAGGCTACAGGGGTATCTTTAATTGCTATGGGAGGTAACGAAAGAGCAAACAGACAGCACTGGAAAAAATTCTTCACTGGGAGGGTGGTCAAGCACTGGAACAAGCTCCCCAGGGAAGTGGTCACACCTCCAAGCCTGTCGGTGTTCAAGAAGCATTTGGACAATGCTCTTAGATATATGGTTTAACCTTTAGACTGTCCTGTGTGGGGTTGGGAGCTGGACTCAATGATCCTCGTGGGTCCCCTCCTGCTCGGGATACTGTATGACTCTAAGGCTGCAGGAAATCTGGTAGGAGTCCCAGGCTAGTTACCAAAGTTTCTAAACATTCATGTCTTTTGTTACCACCCCCTTCCATCCATCAAGACTCTTTCATTGACAAGGTGGGGTTGGGTCTCTTTTTCTCTCCCTTTTCATTCTTACAATGCACAGTCAAAACTTTGGCAATTTGAATTCAGTCTTTTCCAGGGCAGTCCAATGCAGCAACAGGGAGCCACAGCAGACAGAGGGTATTTACGTGTCCTGTGCCAAGAGCTGACATTTCCTTTCTATTACATTACTCCAAAACCAACTGACATTCTGGTATTTAAGTGTTACAGAACTAAACACAAGTCACTAAAATAGCCTCACTTATTCTTCCTTTATTCTTAATATATTTCTTTATTCTTAATTTCAAATAATTTTGCTCTTTCTTCATCACCAAATTTTGCTCAATGCTTTTCTTTTACGTTTCATCATCCCTACCAGATGATACTTCAAAAACATTCACGACTTTCTGTTTATCTGTTTTCCCAGTGTTTTCATCTCCATGTCTTTACCCATGCTGCCCTTTGTGTATAGTCTGACATGCCTTCCCCACTCCTTTTCTTAACCTAATGCTTCCCAAAGATTTGGGTTTTGAGTGAAGTTCAGTGATATTAACCAACCGAAGTTCACAGATATTAACCAAGATCAGTCAGACGTATTTTGTAAGAGACAAGGGAGGACACACCTAGCAGGCACTCTCTTCAAGTATTCCTGTGCAGCTGACACTGTCTCTGTCTATTTTTCAGACCAACAGCTCCCATGTCTTCTGGTCAGCATGTGTGCAAAACTTTTTAATATTGCTCAAGGCCAGAAGAAATGAAAAAGTTAAAAGAAGATTTAATCTCCTGCAGCGTATTACTCGGTCAGTATTGTTGCCCTTGAAAACACTGTTTTAGTTTAAAACTTCCGAGGTTAGACAGTGTCACTGTCTGATGAGATGCTAATGAGATGATTAACACAAATAGTAATTTGCCATGCATAAAAATTGGCACAGAAAACATCTTTTTTATGGTTGAGTGATTTAATAGATTAAGTTTAATTGGAGTAGATTATAAATTATGTGACCTATTACTTTTCTAACCAGTATTTATGGAACATCACTTCTCACCCCATGGGAATGTTACCAGTGCATAGTATCACCAGAGAGAAAGCATTTGCTTCCTTCACATACTAGGTAAAACCAGATATATCTGTACTGAAATCAACATAACTACAACTTCAGTGCTTTAAATTTTGTTGTATGACTACAGAAGACCAGCTCTTCCATAAACTGAACTTCTTTCCTACCACTGCCTTCCTTAAGCAAAGGCTGGTTCTTAGTGGCTCGGTGCTCTGAAAACAGGGGGGGCGGGGAGGCAGGAAAATAAATTTCTTGGGCCTAAGTAGATCTGTTAGGTGACTGACTTCAAAGGAACAGGGAAAAAAGAATGCTATAATGGCTAATGCATTTAATTGCTATGGTTTTGCTGGCTGTCACACATACAAAGACACACACAAACATAAATACTATGACACCTCCACCCATTTTATAGATAAACCTTTTACATACTACCTGAGAACACAAACGTGTTTTTCCAGAAGCCCCCCATAAACAGCAGCATGACAAAGCCTAAGCTTTGTAACAGAACACATAAAGCTCCTTGTCATCAAGCCTTAGAAAACATACCTACAACTCACCCACAATCATTAAAAAAAAGCTTCAACTACAATTCTTATCCAAAGTGAAAGCTCCCGCTTCTGGTTTCTCTCTCTCAAATACACGCACTCAGTTTGTAAGTTCCCGGATGGCATACGCTACACGGAGAGGTTATGGCCCTACCTTCTCCCAGGTAGACTCCCCTCAGTTTGATTATTTCCCCCAACCTGCTGCATCTTGGATCGCTCGATGTGTTCCACATAGGTCTGGATCATCTGTGAGTAGAGAAAAATCCATGAGCCAAACAGAGCAGAAGAAAAGACTCCATTTCTGGTTTTGTTTGATCTCCTCCAGCACCCGTTTCCAATTCTCTCTCTTTTTTCACACATTTCCTCGTCTTTGATTGTCTTCTAAGATGATAATGTAAGTGAATGGACTAATCTGAAAGAAAATCTGACAACAAATCGTGTCAGAAGTGACTCAACCATAATCTCATAACAGAAGAGCCACGAAAGAGCATATCCAAAAATAACATAAGATGTCTCCTGGAGGCTCACTGGCAGTGGGAGATGAGGTAGTGTGACACTGTTCACAGAATCACAGAGCAGCTGAAGCTGGACAGAACCTCCTGGGGTCCATCAGGTCCAATGTCCCTGCTCACACAGGGCCACCTAGAGTAGGTTGACCAGGACCATGTCCAGGTGGCTTAAGATTATCTCCAGGCATGGAGACTCCACCACATCTCTAGGCAACTTGTGCCACTGCTCGTCATCCTCACAGTAACGAAGTTCTCACTCTTTTTCAGAGGGAGCCTTTTGTGTTCCAGTTTGTGCCAGCTGCCTCCGGTCTCGTCACTGGGCACCACTGAAAAGATCCTGACTCTATCCTCTTTACACCCTCCATTCAGATATTTCTCATGTTCCCAAAGCTCAGAAGCTCTAGTTACCACTAGTATTGTAAAGCTGAATTCTTTGATATGACTTTAAATATAGGCTAAGAGCTTATTTATTTAGAAATAATGAGACGACATCCTACCTCTGTGTGACGCTGATGCAGAGCATTATACTCTTTCTTCATTTCTGATTCACGTTCCTCTAGTCGTGAAACTACCAAGAGAAGATTCCAACCATCAGCTAACACATATCAGGCTCTCTAAAGAAACTAGAAGTCTCAAAGCACATTTTGTCAGAAAGTAATTTATACTTACTGAGCAAAGCAAACAGGAACAGAATAATGCACATTGTGAAACCTGGTATTCACTACAAACTCACTTCACAGGTACCTGCGTGCTCCCAAAATAAGCAGACCAGATAGACAATAAGATCATAGAGGCAGAGTTCTTCAGCAGTAGCCTGGTGCCCCTTCAGTGTCCTAGTTTGACAACAATTTAAATTGTTTGGCATGGGATCCAGCTATGTGAGGAGCCAGAGTACTGGACTAAACATCAATTAATTTTGAGGGCAACCTCACCCAACAAAACACAGCTGCACATGTTAGGGAAGTATTTTTTAAAATAAACAAGCAAACAAATAAATGTCATAGTTTACATGAGAAAAAAATGGAAGCTGCATTCAGGGACAAAGAGAAACTGGAAACCAGGTTCCAAAGCTTCACCAATGGCCCAAATGTTGCATCTGGAGAGACCAAGCACGTCCCACAGAAGAGAAGCAACGAAGCCTCTACTAAATTAGTGTGGATACATCCCATCCTTTAGAAGGTTCAGAATTTTATACCAAAGTAAGGGTATAAGCCAGACATTTCAGGCTTTGTGTAAATTACATTAAAACAAACAAAAAGTATGAAAAATATTTTCAGAGTAGAAGTATATATGTGTGGAAGGCAAAGTGTGTAATCACGTCTGGTGCACAGCTTTGCTTACTCTGATCTGCATAGTTTTTGGTCTTCAACTCCAGCTGTCGAGTCTGAAATTCAAGGTGTTCCACTTGGATTTGTAGTTCTTTCTTCTCCTGCTCCAGTGCATCTTCAAACTCTATAAACTTCTGGATAGGGAAAAAGCAGAGAAGGAAGCACGGATGAAGAATAAATGTAAAATGTGTTTGCCCTACGTGACTTCTCCTCTCCTCACAAAACAAGAAAAATTGAGCGAATATAAATCACACAATAGGAATTAAGTACTGTAATTAGAACAATAGCATTTAATCAAGCTGCAGAGACTATTTTCTATGAGAAAGTATTAGCTGTCTTTAATGCATAATTAATATATGAACTATGGTCCAACATGAGTTATGTTTCTTCCTCATGCAAGGCTGAATTTTGATTCTTGTCAATTTGATGTCTGAGAAGACAAATTCCACTTCTGTGGTCATATATTTACAAATACGTATGTCAGAAACCTTCAGACCAATTCGTCTATTTGTGCAGTTTTAGAAAGCTTCACCTATAATTCACGTTTGCAGAAACGTGCAAGCCTGGCGGAAAACTTCTCCACAACTCCAGGCAGCTGAGAGCAGCCTCTGCATCCAGAGACAGTGACCTGCCCCAGCAGCAAACTCAGGAACAGCTCTGTGGTATGCAGGAGCCAACAGAAGGAGGAGGGAAACAGGCAGAGGAGGAGATTTGCAGCAGAATTTAACAAATTTATACCTAGCAAGAAAAACCTTGGCTAGCTCCACTTGGCAAAGAAGGGAGGGAAGGGATCATTGCTGCTAACTCTCATTAGCAACAACAAAGTGGCAGCTGTGCACATAGTAGTGTGGACTCCTGCACAGAACATTGGGCAGAATTTTACAGATACACTCATTTCACAATGCAAACACAACAGAAAGCTACCTAATTTCAGGTTAGTGTTTCTGTAAAATGTCACTTTTGATCTGGGAGCTTTAGTCATTCCCTGCACTGGACACCAGCATGCGCAGCAAAGAAAAGTAAAACGTGAAACATTCAATTTAGGTCCACTGTAGTGATTGGTATCACACATTACTCTTCACAAGAGCTGTAGTCACAGTTGCTTTCATTAAATATTTAAATTAAATGGGGTGCCTGGAAAGCGAACAATACATTCAAATCTCTGAGTATACTTCAGCAATCCTAGTTCTTGTGCTGTACGTGGTCACGAGAGTTTTTGTGCACAAACCACTAACGCATACCCATACATGATAATGATCCACAATCCACATTTCTGGATTCAGAAACTGAGCTGGTTTTATAACACTTGACACAAACTTGTGGAAAAATCCGTTAGGCTCAGAAAATATTTGCTCTGTTAATCACATACCCCCTCTCCACGGTGAGTCTAATGTGCAGTGCCACCACACTCACAATGGCATAGGACAGTAAACCTAGCTCACTAGCTTCAAAACAAGCCCTGTCCTAGCCCTATAAACCCAGACACTCGAGTCTCGTCACTTTACTCCTAAGCAGCTACATCCAAGGAAGCTAAACTAAAAGAAGAGAGTGCTCTGCACCAGCCAGTCCAGTAATTCAAACACAAACCCATCAGCTGATCAACAAGAGCACAACTGGGGCTGGAAGCAGCCCTGGATCCAGAGCTGCAGAGGAAGAGCGGAGCGGGAGATAAAGCCGGGACAGCTTTAATCCACCTTAAAGATGTCTATAGAACAAGAGGAGCCCAGGGGAGGTAACCTGGGGCTATGAGGAGCTCACAAGAGTGCCCTGCTCCTGGCCCTGTCTCTCTTCCTCTCCATCTGTTTGCAAAATGCTCCTTAGGTCGAGCTGTAGCAGATTCACCAGCACACACACATAGTCTGGCTGAAATCTCCTCTTTCTAAAGGTATGAGTACTGGGGAGGAAAAGCCTTCTACCACCCTCCTCTGTACCCTGCACGGGGGCAAATGCTGCTCTCCGCAAATACTGCCACTCAAGCACGGCAATTTGAATTTAACAAAGTACACCCTCATTGTACTCTAAAAAAGACAGACTGGTGAAAATCATTTTTGGAGAAGATTCTCAGGAAAATGAATGCATTTAAACACACAGTAAGATTATTTTGTTGAATTCTGCACATGAAACAGTAGGCACACTATTTGACTGCATTCTCAGGAAAAGCCCTGTGCACATTCCCTATTGCTTTTACTGGAATAATTAGCAGTGACACTGGAGCCATCATTATGTTCATGAACTGCATCTTCTCTCTGTAGATGACTGAAAGGCTACATCATTTATTATTCCTGCAGACTTTTAAAACTGTTCAGTAAATTCATCTGAACAATGAGTCAGTTTTCATTCCTACATACCTGTATTTATAGAAACAATCAAATGCATTTTAGCCATGTCTCATTTTCCTGCACTCACTGTTCTGCAGCGCGTTTAATCTTTAACCGGGCTTTTAACTTTCTTTTCCTTCCTGCCCAAATTTATTGCAATAAGGGCTTTTTTCCTCCCTATGGTTGTTTTCCAGCAGTATTTTCTAGAAATACTAGAAATGCCAATATCTTTCTTCCACTATAAATGAGTCATCTCAGAGGCTAAACATTTGGTTTTTAACTACATTTTAGGACTGTACAAGGTTTTAGATTTTTAAGTAAGCATTTTATCCTCTAAGATGTCAGTTAAACACTGAAATCCCTTAGTCACTCACAAATACCCAGCAATCTGTTGTATGGATTTTGAGAAATGTATAAAGCAATCTGCTATGTAATTTTTCAGATTTATTCTTGAAACATTTTCCAGAATAACAATATAATTTCAGAATAAGTAAAAAGGTAAAAAAAAAAAAACCAAAAAACAACAAACCAACACAGCTACACTGAGCAACAGACCGAGAGAAGCAGCAGTTTTATTTGCTCCAGCTGGAGAACTGACGGAAGCTACACCAACAAAAGAGCTATTTTCCTGGTATAATCCCCATCTCCTCGCAGGGTTTTGCTGGAACCACTGTTCTAAAGCTCTACAGACAAACCTTTTAATTACAGCCAAGGCCTAAATCCCCGCCACATCACACTGGCTCAGCTTTCACTACCCTCTTGGCTCGAGGTGCTGTCCCACTCATTGCTCTGCATCCACGAGGATGCCACCCAGGCCAGGCAGGAATGCGGTTTTTAGCAGCAGTAGGAATGAATGGACTTCAAGGAAAACATTCACAGATTTCTCGACAGTAAATTAGAAGCAAAAGAAGGTACAGGCCCAATTTTATTCCCAATATGTAGGTCATCTTTAATAGGATTGCTGGATTTGTTACTGCTGTTTTGGTTTAAGTCAGACCAAACTGATTGAAAGATTAAGTCTTCTACAAATATGGCTCAGTCTTATTCAGTCCTGTCTATTTTGCAACCCCAAAATAACCAAAGGAACAGAAAACTAGATACCAGTTAACCATTTGGAGAAGAAAGAGACACGGAGACAATAATACTAAAAATTAGTACTACCCTAAGTATTCTCAGGGAAGAACAGCATTTCCGATTCAGTGCTGCAGTATGTCCTGTCCTATCTGCTGAAGAGACTGAATGATGACATTGGAGCGCAGGGACCGGAGGGCTCTTTCCTCTCCCTGTCTCTGAAGCGGCTTCCAGATGCTCCTGCGTCCGACGCCATCTAACCTGAGGTTCTCCCCGGGCATCAGAAGGTCTGAAGGGCTGAGAGCAGGAAAAGTCCCAGACCCAGAGAGGAGTGAACAGCCACACCAGCGGGATGAGCAGGAGACATTTCACTGCCAGGGCTGTCCCCGAGCAAAGGGTGCTCCTGTTGAGGAGGTGGCTTAGCACACGCTGTCACTGCTGCTCATCCTTCATGGCACAAGTGAGATCTCCTTAGGGTATTGAGGCAGGCTTTATTTTTTTTCCAGTAAGCCAGCAGCAGACATTTCATACAGCATCCAGTGAAGAGCCTCACTAGCCACTAAAAGCAGCAGAAATTGAAATGGCCTTACTCAGGAATATAAGCACATCCACAAGCACAACTAAGCAGCACCAGAAGTTTGGGGAAAACAGGCACTTCAGGTACATTTGTATCACTCCTGCGAACAACAGCCTCCAGCAACAGCGACAGCAGAGGCAGCACCACGCACTTGGTCTGCAGCATGGTGCTGTGCCATGGTCCTCAAGCTGCGGCTCGTGGACCACGGCACAGGGCTGTGGACAGCCCAGCCAAGCAGCACAGCCCGGGCTGCTCACAGCATTGCTCCTGCCCTAACACAAATTGCCAGGCGCATCCCCCAGCACACAGCAAATCCCCCCACCACTCGGTGCTCTTGGCACCAACCTTTGCCTTCCCATGTCTCTAGAAACCAGGGCAGGAGAAAGAAAGAACACAAACTGAAAAAAGTATTTTAATTTTATTTTTTATTAACCAGACTCACAGCGGCAATTATGCTTTAAAACCAAGCACATATCATTGAGTGAATGCAGCTCAGTGAATAAACATCCGTAGGCATTTCACATTTTCCACTTCTTTCAGGGGGATGGGGTACAATCATGGCCCTACTGAAGCTGTGAGAATGTTCTCAGTAACCAAGATTTTATCCCAACTTTTTAAACTTCCTAAAAATAAACAAGCAGAAGGGACGCTAACTTGAAAGTCATTCTCCCACCTGAAGATTTTTTGTAATTTTTTTTAACACTTACAAAAAGCACCAAATAGTTACAATAGAAAAAGAATTCACCTGGTTTACTCTTGTGTCTTGTGTTTTTCATCTAAGCGTGTGCACACCCAATCCCATCTAAATGCTGCATATCAATGCACAAAGATGAAGCTCCACGTCTCTGCGGGTACTAACTAAAATCAGCAAGCCTTCATAAGGGAAAAGAATATTCACATTAATCAAATTCATACTTCTGGCCTCAGAAACTGTACAAATTCCCATGACTTACTGCAACCAGATACTGTGGATATTACTCTTGCTTCATAATAAACTTAAATATTTAACAGGATAAGAGTGATAAAAAAACCAAACCCAAACAGCCTTATTGTCTTTTTAAAACATCTTAAAATAACTGAGATGATAGATAAACTATTTACAAAGAACTCTGCCAGGGTACCAAGCTTAAAAACTTCTTTCACTTCAGTGCTGCCAAAAGTCAAAAGTCCAATGATGCTGGTAAAGAATCACGGCCTTAACTTGCTGCTAGGAGCTGCCCTTGATTTCAAGGGGTTTCTCATTTGCAGAGCCAGGTGCAGCACCTGATTTTCTCTGACGGTTTCACTACCCAGAGCTCAGTTCAGACTCACACCTCAGTGATTTCACAGCTCCCGGCTCCATCTTTATGGACATGCAGTAAAGACACTTAGAAAACAGAAATAAAAAGGACCAGATAATTCCACTGATGGTTAAGAAAATGTATGCCTTTTTTTTTTTATTCCACTATGACAAAGCAGATGGGTGCACTGGAAGAAGAAACAGCCCACACTCCCAGTAGTTTTCAACAGCAAGGCTGACCACACCACTAATATTTTTAGAACTTTTTATCATTTTTACTATTTTTTCCAAGGGCCTCTATGCTTACTTTCAGAGAATAATTTCTGAATTTGAACAGTTACAGTTTAACAGTTCATCACCTCAGTGATCTAAGAAAACTGGAACATGAAACTACTATATATAAAAATTAGTCACATGGATTTTTTTCTGCTGGCCTCTAGCCCCAGATTTCAAGTGGGATAACAGGTCTGTAATAACCCAGGATTATGACAAACAACAATGGTTCACATACTAATCTTTACAGGGAAAATATCTAGCATGAAATCATCTCAGGGCGAAAAAAAGTATTCCTCTGAAAAGAACTGGTACAACACAGACTGCGTGGCTTCCTGCATACTGCCTTTCACAAAGGAAGTAAATGACTAAAAATAGTAGCATATATTCAGAAATCGTCACATCACATCAGTGATAAATGAAGCGGAGTGCCAGAGATGCACATATATGCAGAAATCTTCCTACATGGCCTTAATCTGTGGTGGCTGGTAGTGTGTGCAATGGTACTGCACACCAAAGGGAACATCAGGGATTCAGTCTTAGACACATCCCTTTGTTCCTTTGCTGGCAGGAGACGGCAGTGCTGCGGTTACAAAAGCAGCGCTGACCAACCTAGTGGCCTTCTATGATAGAGTGACTGCATCAGTGGACAAGGGAAGAGCTACAGATGTCGTCCATCTGGACTTCTGTAAGGCCGTTGACACGATCCCCCACAACATCTTTCTCTCTAAATTGGAGAGATATGGATTTGATGGGTGGACTATTCAGTGGATGAGGAATTGATTGGATGGTTGCATCCACAGGGCAGTGGTCAATGGCTCGATGTCCATATGGAGACAGGTGACGAGTGGTATAGAATCATAGAACCACAGAATGGTAGGGGTTGGAAGGGACCTCTGTGGGTCATCCAGTCCAACCCTCCTGCCGAAGCAGGGTCACCTACAGTAGGCTGTAGAGGACCTTGTCCAGG
>Ga0065711_1026770_pt1 | contig 60187 bp, 30 predicted proteins | sample Hoacrofraction12_FD_59098 | JGI IMG/M metagenome (GOLD analysis project Ga0065711, IMG submission 59098) | Hoatzin crop microbial communities from Cojedes, Venezuela - Epithelial fraction 12 v2 (version 2) | ecosystem: Host-associated > Birds > Digestive system > Esophagus > Crop | place...
AGCCTTCTCTTCTTCAGGCTGAACAAGCCCAGTTCCCTCAACCTCTCCTCGTAGTGGAGATGCTCCAGTCCCCTCACCATCCTTGTAGCCCTCCGCTGGACTCTCTCCAGTATCTTCCAGTGGACAGTGGTATCTTCCAGTGCACAGACCTAGCTAGTGGTGAAGCCACAGTTCTTTGTGGATTTCACAGGAAGGGAAATTGGGAATAATTTTGGGATAAGATAGCTACAGTACCTAAACTAGAATAATTAGTCCTGAATGCAATTATGTCATGTATGATTAAATAAATAGATATAGACCTTGGTCCAAATCTTTCCATTTCTCTCTGCCTTCTTATACCTGTACAGAATACTGAAATCTTCTGATTCAAGCTGGATACCTTTTCAGGAATTAAAAGTCTTTGGATTTATTAATAGTGTATTAAAATAGTTTCATTAATATTCAACCCCCAAACCCCATCTGTGTACATCAAAAAAACCCCAAGCAAGCCTCACATCACAGAGATGGTATTTTACCTTGCTAAATTTGTTCATAAAATCAACATATTTCCTTGGAGGGATAGAAAGAAATAATTTCTGGAATTAAATAGTTTCATCACACTATCCTAGAATGAGGAAAATTCTCAGACTCTTCATTAAGTAAAACTTAACCTGTCTCCTCAAGAAGAGTAAATCACCAGCTCATACTTATCTCAGAAACTATAGCTTTTACCATAGATTTCTTCAGGGCTTTTCTCAGCTGTTGATAAATTTGCACCTGCAGAAGCTACCTTTCTTTAGAAGTTGAGAAGTAAAATATTTAGCAGTGCTGTGTTCCCACCTCACCTATGAATATGTGCTGATTCCAAGAAACTGCTCTTTTCTCCACTCTAAAGACGTCTTGTAGTCCAGCCCATCTCATTTTGTTGTAAACTAAAGCTTCCGAGCTTCTCCAGTTCTTCATTGCTCCTAATAAATAGACAAATAAATAAATCCATCACAATAGCAGGCTTAGCTAGCAATTCCTGGACTGTTCTTAGCAGAAATATGACCATAAAATTGCCATATTTCTGCTGTGAACAGTCCAGGAATTGCTAGATAATATTGCCATATTTCTGTCACAGGCATTCAGTGTGTTCCAGCCAGAAGTGCTAGTTCTCTGAGTGGAAACTATAAGTCATATCTTGATTTTACTGTCAGTAAACCTGTCTATTTTCCGTTATATTTGTACATTAGCAAACTGCGAACATTTAGAAGAAATTCTGTACAATTTTGCACAGACATATAAAGCTCTGAAGTAATTGGGCCATGTTCTGTTTTTGTTAATTCTGGCTTTGTAACAGGGTCTCTGGGATCCTTTTCAGCACCCTGCCCATATTTCTGTGTTCTCACAAGGGGAAAAGACTTAACGATTCAATTGGCTAGACTCAGTTTCCCTTTTTCTGTCTTTTTGCAAGCTTTGAAATTAACATTTTGTTTTCTAGCAGAAGCTTTGTTGGCACTGATAGACTCAGACAGATTGTTAAAGTAGTTGAACAACTTTAGTCTGGTTATTTTTTTGATCAAGGTTTTTTTTTTTTGTAGGCACCTTGAAAGGGCTGATTTCATGCCCTGATCCAATATTTACTGAAGTGAAAGTGAGGACTTCCACTAATCTCAACTTCACTAATACATTGGATTGGACCTGTAATTAATTTATATTCTTGTCTAATGAAAACTGTTGGACAGGGATATTTTTGGCCTCTTTTAGCTACAGTTAATAGGTCCACTCTTTCTATTTAAATTTAGTAGGCAAATTACTTATGCAAATATATCAGACAGGTTGTTAGTTTTCAAGGGTCTGATGCAAGGCCCATTAAAATCAATGAGTCTTCCCTTTTACCTAAATGGGCTTTAGAGCAAGCTCTGATACAACTGAGTTAATGCTGTGTAATAATAGCATGTGGTAGCTTTATTTCATCTTTCCTGTTGTTTACTTTAATGCCAGTAGTCTACTAGTCTTAATTAGAATTCACTGTTACAGGTGATATATAAATATAAACAGAGACCTACTCTGCACCAGAGCTCCTAGTAACTGAACAAGAAAGGCAGAAAAGCATGGAGGTGTTGTTTCGTTCAAATTAAGCATGTTTGTGAGTTTCTGGCTGTGCTAATGGCTGTGTAACACAAACATTTATTTTATATTAGCATTTTGGTAATAGCAGTTCTGTGATTTCCTGTGACTGAATCCCTGTGATTCGTGGGCAAAATGTTTACAGTGCTGACCTGTGAAGTTTGGCATTCAGTCAGGAAACAGAATCAGTACACTCCATGAATGACAAAGACAATAGCATAACAAAGCATATGTGTACAGAAATGGTTCATCAAACAACAGTAAGATTTTAACAAATGCCTACCTAACAAATATGTAATTATGTCCTTGACAATGGCCACTTATTGATTTGACACTCTTCATACTGTAACGGCTCCTTGCTCCCGAATCATCAGCTCACAGACTCTCTTTAATCTTAGAATCATAGAATGGTTTGGGTTGGAAGGGTCCTTATAGATCATCTAGTTCCAGCCCTCCTGCCATGGGCAGGGACACCTACCACTATATCAGGTTGCTCAAAGCCCCATCCCACCTGGCCCTGAATGCTCCCAGGTAGGGGGCATCCACAGCTTCTCTGGGCAACCTGTGCTGGTGCCTCACCACCCTCGATACCACCCCTCGGCCTTTACCCCCCCACCTCACTGGGTAAGCGAGAAAATGATTTAGTGTAACAAAATGGTTAGCACATTGAAAAAAAATGTGTCTAAAACCACACATTTTTCTGACAACAATGAAATACAGATAGATTCAGCTGTAGTTATTGCAGTTCATGAAGCAGTACATACCAAGTTTGGTTTGCTTTACACACTGGTCTAATTTTTGCTTTTTTATGTCTACCTCAACTACCTAATTTCTCTTCAAAGTGTGAGGATGTTTGTAGGGGAGCACTTCTTTGTCCTTAGGTCATAACTCATCCAGCACAGATGCATGGGTAGGTTTCACAAAGGATTAGGACTGAATTAAAATGTCATTTGTTAGGGCCTAATTAAAATATCTTTTAAATGATGTAAAAATAGAACTTGTATGCACATTTGTAAACCCTTTCTTTAATTTTGGTTATTTGCCACATGCGAGGTAATTATAAGTGTAAAATAAAAGACTGAGTGCACAGTAAAATAAATAAGGACATGTCCTCACCCTGCTACTTTAAAAACCATGATTCCTTTAGCTATAATGGAACATCAACAATTTGCTGCTGTTTTTCATGCAGATCTAAATCCAGACTCAGTGTTCCGCAGAGCGGAGGTTATTGCCGCCTGGATACAGAAAGCTAAGGTTTTATCCTGTGTTCCTTAGAACACATCATTTTCAGTAGATTTATCTCCAAATCCTTTAACAGCTTCAAATAGGTACTCGTTTTTTAAAAAGTAATTTGTACAATATCTCCTCCACTCCTGAATGTGGTCTGAAAATGAGAGCCACACAACACTCAGGAAATGAATGCTGGGTTGGGAACACCTTTGCTGCATTTGGAAAAAGGTGAGGGAACATTGCAATGAAAAAACACACTTCAGATTCTGCTGTTTACGTAACCTTCATATATATCTACAGAGTGGACATTCATGTATATGCATAAGCTTAAAGTTATTTTCTAAGGCTGAGTCAGGTGAGTATACCACTGTCTAACTCAGCACAATGAAGGGTATTTATGAGAAGTCTCTCATTAGCGCCAGCTCATTTTTCACTGCAAACCAGACTGCAGTGTTAACATTTTAGTTCAATTCTTCCCGGTGGCAAGAAAACAAAATGAAAATTGCCACTCTTTAGAATGAAACATGTCAGTAAGAGACACTGCAATGATGAGCTTAATATAAATAATTACATAGATAGTAGCTTTGAATGCAAGTAATGAGTTTTGCATTAATATGTTGCTTGAGATTTCTTTTCCGTTGGAATTAGTTAATGATTTTCTAGATTTGTGTGTTCCTAATTAGTCAGTTTTAAATGTTAGCTATATATAAATTTATGTTTTATAAATTGTCAAGATTTTTACCAGGCACATTTAATTTATATTTAAGAAAACAATTTATAACCTACTTTATGTGAAGAAAATAGACTGGACTAGGGAGTATAGTTTTGGCAGATTATGGCAATCATGATGTTTTATAGAAAGTCATCCAGAGCACAATTTTCCTATTGCATCTGAAACCAAGCAGATGTGAACTAATTAATACATAATGTGAGTTAATAAGCAAGGTGATATTCTTACAGTCTTTGAGGTATATTCTCATCTTATTTATTGTTCTGATCTAAAATGATTTTGCTGATTTCAGGGTATCGCTTTAGTTTTTTGTTAACGTACTGAAACCATACAACAGACTTTGACAAGACCCCTGGTTAACCTTACCCCTATTTTAACCTCGAGCATAAATTGGAGACATCTTCACTACTCTCAGTGAATATTGAACACTCTTAAATAGTTGGTATGCGAGTCAGGAAGAACTTCTTTCTATGCATTATTATTTAACAACAATAGGGAATAATGACAGAAAATAGTAAAAAAAAAAATTAATCCCCCATTCAATAAAGCATTCAAGCCTTTGCCTAGCTACTGAATTTAGTATGGGATCGTTTACATGCATAAGTGCTTTATATGATTGGGACCATATGACTAAACTGAGCACTGCTACAAAAACCCAAAGACAGTTCAACACTCAAGACCAGGTTCAAAACAAGCAACAAGTTCAAGTATTATTGAGTTTCAGAGGGCATTTCAATTTTCAGAACAAAGTTGTGTAGAAACCTGTTAGCAAACATATCACAAGCATGACAGTTACAGGGAATTAAACAGGGTAAAAAATGCTCACCTATGTACTATAAACGCAACATTTCCTGCAACATCAACAAGTGACCATATGAAAGTCATTGGAGTGGCCAGAGTCAGACCATTGGAACTGTGTGGGGTTAATTTCCACTCTGCTAGGACAAAACCAGAAGACTGAAACTGGACTACGCAACGACAAAACTGCATGCCTAAGTGGAACCGACTGCAGCTTAAGTCATTTTCATTGCCTCAGTGCCCCCTAGGCACTGTGAGGAAAAGGGTCAGAAGTAACAGAAGGAAAAAAAATGCTGTCTAGTACCATCCTAACTTATTTTTGTCCCCAGGGCAAGTGGAAAATAAAAAGATAAAATGATTCATTTTTTTTTAAATCCATGGGGCAAGATTTGCTCTATTGTGAACAGTACCAGTTTTACATCAATAAAGAGAGAATTATGTTCTCCCAATGACTTTCCATACATTTCACTGGTATCTTGGCAAAATCATGGCCTTATATACAAATTCTTCATGATGAACCCAATTCTAACATCTTTATGTGTATTATTAATTATCCGCTAAAATATGACAATGAAGTAGAGAAAATGCAAAATCTAAACCACTTCTAATTTGTTCAAAAATAAATTCACTGTGTGATTTAAATATCTATAAGCAATTATCTAAAGACAACTTTCATGAGCCTTTTGAAGTAGCATAAATGAAAATAACTTTTTTTATACTAGCACATTTATAAAATTTATAAATCTGTATAATATAAAACACATATCATGAAAATATAATCTTCTCAATCCCATTTAAAAGAACTTATCTTTGTGGGATTTATGATGTAATTATGAATACAAACAAGCCAAAAGATCAGTAGGTTATTCTTTTCACTGTGTCAAAATGCATTATTATTGTTTTATGTTTAAATTATGTCCGGTGTATGAAATACGCTTTTCTAGTGGCATGAAAAAATTTAACAACACTAGTGACATAAAATTATTTCAGGAATATTCTACTGTATGAAGTTTTTCAATTAAGATTTTCTGACATAAAGTCAACATGAAAATCAAAAACTGTTAAGCTAGCAAGGGTCAGTGTTAGACAGCAGTTTGAGCTATTTTTCCTCGTAACTGTTTCACAAGTAACCAGATGGTAAAATAATACTAGTATTCTGTTTATCTGAATGCATTAGCAGTTCATTTTTTGTACAAAATGCTACTGTTATTCATGATGCAGGTATTATAGAAACTGAGCATGCTTCAGCAAAGTTCTCCTGCTGTGAAACCCCAGCCTGCTATCACAGAATACAGAAACATACTGCTATGCCTAGTGGATTAAAAGCAGTAAAATAATGCCAAAATCCATGTATTCCCTTACAGTATGTCATGCCTTAATGCAGCAGTAGCGTTTGACTTCTGAGGTCAGAGAGCAGTGCTTGCACCATTTCAAAAGGCAAACTAAAACCCACCCATGAACTTCTGAAATTGATCTCCTCTGCCTCAGCCCCTCAACAGCAAAACTCCTCCTGTCTTTTACAGCGGTGGTGACATTAATTTGTCTTTCCATGTCTCTAGCAATCATATTACTTTCTTCACTCATCTGCTGCAAACTGACCTAGAAAAGATTAAATTCATAGAGTTAAATTCTGCACATAATTCTTTTTTCCCTGCACACTAAAAAAAAAATTACAGGAATCCATCACATTGCTCCCATGGGAGACAGAGTTGGTGTAAAGAACACAGCGTTAGCATAGCCAGCTTCTTAGAATTCAGTTTCCACAAATAGTTCTCATGTTTCTGCTGGTAAAATTCAGTTGCAATGATTTTCATTGGAAGAAAAAGGGACTTGATTGTCTGAGACAAGTTTATATAAGTGATCACAGAAAATTTTGTCCAGTATTTTTTCCAGCAATGCAAGTAAGCATGGGATATTTCTTGTTTTGTCAGCTGTCTGAATTACTTAGAGTCTGAAATTTAAAAATTCTTTTTTTTCAGTTGTACCTTAGGAACATTTATCTAGTATTTCCTTTGATTTAATTCTTTATCACATCAAACTAAGCTACAGAATCAGAGTGATAATAAAATATATCAGTAAAAATCTCTGTTGCTACCTTGTGAAAGTCTTTCTCTTACTCTGCTGACGGTAATACCTTATCATGGTTAGTAGCTTTCCATGGAAGAAGTTCCTTGCAGATCCAGACTTGCGTACTCTTTCTTTGATTTTTGTTCACCCATTCAATATACAAGTAGAGGAAGATTGTAACTTGAGAGCTGTCAAGAATATTTTCAACCCTTTCCTGAAAGACAAGTTTAATACTTTGGTATTAAGCCTGCTATATGTACATGGCACAAGCAACAGCAGGATCAAAATAAATGCCAAAAATGAGACAAAGTGTTTTCAATAGTGTGTTCCGTACTTAGGAGCTGTGGTTTTATATAAGGTTTTTAAAATTTTTTTAGAGTTTAGTAATCAAAATTATCTGCCTTCCCAGCAGTCCCTGTGTACATCTGGAAGGCAGTATAGATGACGACTGAAAGAAGAGAATCAATAAATATTCCTTTTTTTCTTGTAGGATCAGCTGATCCACACCCTCCAACGTGCAGTAGTGACCAGTTCACGTGTGCATATGTGCAGCAGTGTTTGCCCCTTGCTGCAAAATGCAATGGGGCTGAAGACTGCAGGGATGGAAGTGATGAAATGAACTGTCCCACAGAGATGCCTACCACCATGTCTCCAGACTCCTGCAAGCAAACAGAGTTCCTGTGTCATTCCAAAGGCTGTATTCCATCCCTCCTGAAATGCGATGGTGTGCTTGACTGCCCCCTTAACGAGGATGAATTTGGCTGCCGTAAGTTACTTTCATTGCTATAGTTAAGGCCATGCTAACTTACTTTCCTAAAACAGTGATGTGAAAAACAGCAACATAATGAAGTACAGTGTAAAATTAATTTGTCCATCATCAATAAAAATATTATTTGTATCATGTATAATGTGTTACCTGGAGACATTGCAATTGCAAATAATTTTGCTTATGCATTCTTATTCCCTGGTTATCGACTTTTATAAATGCTTAAAATCATTTGTACTGTATTTCTGTTAATAATTGGAAGCATTTACGCTTTTTTCCATAGATCAGTAAGCTGCATTTCCATTGCCTCATCTCTGATTACAGTATGACAGATAGACTTCCGCAGTTCTGTAATACAGTAACATTCAAGGCCATCCTGACCTTTCAAGGATTTTGAAATCAAGTCTGTTCATGCAGTAACAGCAATCTCTGCCTTGTTCAGGGAAAAGGGCTCACAAGCAAAACACAAGGCCAACAGGTTTCGAACTCTGTAACTGCAATGAAACACCATGAAGTTTCAGATAGACAGAAAAGTGAGTGTCTGCCCATTTCAAAATATTTCATTGTTTGTAAATGAACTGAAATCTAATGTTTCATTCCAGGAAGGTCAAGATAATTAGCTACATAGAAACAAAAAAAAAGAGGCTTTTTATGTATTAAAACATTTCTTCCTAAACTTTTCATCCTGAAAAAGTTTTTTAACATTTTATTTTTCATTGTTATCATAACCAAAACAATTAGTAAAATATCAGTTTCCAGTGAGCTAGAAATTCATGTTCTTTAATAATTTGTATCAAAACTACTGCATACACATGCAGGCCCAGGCACATAGCTTTTCTTTTAAAAAATGACTCTGTAAAAACTGGCATGGACTTTTCAGACTATCCATGCATGCATTTCCAGGCACTTCTGTTTAGAAGTGGGCTCTGTGGTTTTGTTGTAAAAGGCACAAGTTTGGGAGTGTCTCTTACCTTAAATTCTTGATGCCCCTAAGTTCAAATAAGATTCACTTCATTAATCTTAATTCAGTCCTGCCTCCTCCTCAATTTGTCCTCTATTAGAGATCTGGCTGCTGTATCCTAAGTCATGTACACCCCAACCCCAGACCACAGCAGCTAGTGCATTCTTCTAAAATCCAAAAATCCTGAGGCCACAAGATTTCCACAGTATTCCCCAGACAACTGAGATATTGTTTCAGTGCTGCTGACTTCTAAGCAATGCCTAAGAAATGAAGGGAAATTAAGTCCTGGTCTATTCAAAGAACAAAAGTTCTCCATAGATATTGCACACCTTGGAATTCTGAGTTGGGTAGAAAGTAAAATCTGTAATCGGATTATTACTCCAAAATTCATTTTTGACTATGCAAACATGTAAGTTTTTAGAATACAAGATAGGAATACAGAAGCAGCAACTCAATTTTATTCTCTGAAGAAGATACTGGTTGCACGGCAAGGCAAAAGTAAGTGGTTAGTTGCAGTTTGGAATGGAATCAGCGAAAAGCTGATTAGTGTCAGAGTTCATTCTCCCATCAAAATGTGTATTCCATGAGAGTACAACATTTCACCTCTAACTGTCTACTTTTAACACATGAAATGCCATGTAAGTTTGTCAACAGAGAAAAATTCAGAAAGGGATAGAGTAAATATCTCACAGATTTTATTTATTTTATGGAAATATTTGCACAATCTATAAAATCAATTGCTATGCTAGTAACTCCAGCCTGTGCGTACTGCAGTAATAACACAGATTGGGAGTGGAGTTTTTCTACAGATTTTAGATTGAAATTGAATATTTTTTCTAAGTAGTTATAAACACAGAGTAAGATTTAAGTAGCAAAGTTCTGTGGGTTTGTTGTTTGTGTTTTTTTTTCCCTTGGTGCAGAATAAATCTTCCTGCTGATTTTAGAAAATTTCAGTTTAGGAATTACTGGCAACTTCCATTTTGTGTGTGCCATGTCCCTTAGCAATTTCATTCATTTAAGTGTAACAATATACAGTCAAAAATGGTCTGGCTTCTGAATTCAGGAATTCATCAGAGGAAGTTTTCTTCTGAAATGAAGAACAGTTGTTGAAGTGCAGCTTGCCTCTTGCAGAGATTAAATATAAAACCCAAAAGAAGGCCAAGACAAACAAGCAAAAAGTGCATTAGTCAGATCTCTACTACAACCACAATTTCTACCACAGAAATGCTTTTCTTCGTGACTTAGAGATTTATGCAGACAGAATTTCCTGTAGAATTCACTCGACTGTTAGGTTGTACAGTGTTATGTTAATACTATTTTGTGCCTTCTAATGTGTTGGATGTTATTATTTGCTGCTTTTGACAGGAAAATCTTGGAACCACTTTCCACTTACAGATGTTTTACTTCACCAGTCCTCTTCTTGCTGTCAATTTTCGTGAAGGGTACTTCAGCTCATCTATTTAATCTAATTTTTTTTTTAAATTGCCTGATTGAAACAATAAAGGTGTTTAGCATCAATGGGGTACATACATTACTTTTCCACAGGCCCCAGCACCAGTTGGCTGAAGTGCTAACAGCAATGAATAAAAAATAATTCCTCAGTTCTCTGTAGCGCACCGAAATATATCTGTTCTAGTCTTGGTAAATTTTGTATACCTAGTAAATATTAAAAATAGTATACTTTCAAAGGGGCTGTGATACTTTTATCATTTCTACAGGGATAATTTGGAAATGGAAAATGACACATAGACAAAAAGCTGATATTGTCACTTTCATATCTTCTCTATTGTTAATGCCTCCATTTAATATCTTTATCCCCAAAACACTTGAAGGCCTGTCACGAAAGTTAAGAATAACTAGTTGGAGAAATTTAAGGCTACTTGAACCTGTGTTAACAGTAAGCAATATTAATTGTAGTTTCAATGCAAAAAGAGAAATAACATTCTTTTTAAATGTACTTTTAACTTTCTTTACCTCAGCATCAAGAACTTTGTGTCATTGTCCTGTCTGTCTTAAATGCTGGATCTGTGCAAGACATTCAGCAGTCAGATCCATTGCTATGACGGTTTCCGCTGTAAGTGGTATAAAAATCTCAGTGTAATAAGCTTGTTCAAGGTAAAGGGAAACGTCAAAATCACTTTGATGAATAACAGATATAAATGAACCAAAATGAAGTAGCAGTTCTTCTGTTTTATCCTCAGGTATGAGTCCAACAGCCAGTCCAGGACTAGGAGAAAAAATAAAGGGTTAAATGACACTTTGTTTTCTCACCGCAACCCTCAAAGAGCTCAGGAACTGAATCTCTGTATTAGTCATTACATGTATGAGAAACCATAAGCAGTATTCTATATCCACATAGTTTACAGCATCCTCAAAATAGATGTGCAGGCAAAAAAAGGTCTAAAGCACATAAGAACATGTTTATGTCAAATTTCCAACTCTGTTTCTGTTGAAGTTCTAGTCTGAACATGTAATTATGTTTACTGACTAGGTATTTGTGTGCAAATGACCACCTATAAAACTGGTTCAAATACCATTGCGACATTCTCCCCCAAATTGCAAAGAGTGTCCAGGATTTGGAACTGACTGCACACAAAAAGAGTATGAGATTGTTACTTGGTTAGGAAAGTGCAGCAGAGGGCATGGGACTGCCAGTCACTTTCTGGAAAGCTGAAGATCATAAGAGATAGGTGGTAGGATATGTTACAAATGTGGAGTGATGCTGAAATCTGCTGTGTTTTTTCAGCCTGTCACAACCTGTGATAACCTCAGCCAGACTGAATGGTCAAGGGAATGGAGACCAGAAAAGGAAATTTTTGTTCTTGCTTTTATCCTGCTGTCACTGCTAGCAAATTCCCTCTTCAGTATCAAGACTTCTCCAGTCAATTGAAGAGACTTTGATATAAATGCATATGCAGAACAGTGTAGTGTCAGCCAGAACTTTAAAGTTCTTACAAAGGTGAATTGAAAACAGAAAAAAAAGCAAGCTTCTCTTTATAGTTGCTAGTATTCTTCAACATACTTGTCTGCAGACTTTAGTAAATGGTCATGTAATTAAATATTTGATCCAACAAACCCTTACTCACAAGCATAATTTCATAGTTCTGAAAGAATGTCAAAACTGGCAAGAGCTGACAGGCAAGACCAAAACTGGCAAGGTTTTACTCCATTATTGTGGTCTAAACTGAAGTGCGGTATTTTAAATTTAGCACACTCTTGAAGTCTGTATATGCCAGTGATTTATATTAGACTTAAGGGTGGAACAGATATATATTGTAGCAGCCTGGCCATCCAGCCTGGAAGGCTTATTGCTTTGTACACTAGCTCTTGAATCCAGGAACAGGAAAGTATTACAAAATTTAGATGCGGCAGCGGGGTATTTCTAATATTCTTAGATTCTTTCTCTGACTCTATATTCTCAAGCTAATGTGAGTATATCTAACTGATAGAGTCAGAAGAGTTCTCTCTGATTTGCATTAGTGTCATGGTGACAGAATTCAACTTAGCACAAAATGGTGCCATACTTTACAGAAGTCTGCAGGACCATCAGGTACATCCTATAGATCAGTGACTCAGGAATAACTCAGTACCTGAAGGCTTATGTGATACCAGTAAGACTTCACCCTCATAGTTCTTCCGGACAAACATAAAAAATACAACTGAATGACCAAGAATAAAAAAGGTGTGCAAGTTTAGATTTTTCAATATAGTGTTTCTCTAGCTTTTATATGTTAACCGTCTCTTAGTATCTGGTTTCCTGTAATAGAAGGAAACCATATGATGTCAGTTTTTTGTTTTGTGTTTAAAAATTAATTCCATAATTTTAAAACTAGGTTATGAATGAGAGCTGATTATGTATCATGATATCTTTTTATGGGTTTTCATTGGGGTTTTGCAGCTTACACTGTCAACTTTTTAAGTATATACGCCCGCCTCTCCTTCTTGAATATAACTTGGGAAAATCCAACTTCTGTAACATCTGTGCGCTGTGTTTGTTTACTTATTTATCTGCTCAGCAGTAAAGTTGAAAGTCTTTGAAGATGAAAGCTTGTAGAGGTCACGCAGATGCAAGTTTATATACTATAGTAGAAATCAAGTTTTCTGACAGTTTTTTAACAGTGAGAAAAAGAAGCATAGCTGATAATAACTGTCGTGTTTCTTTTTGTTTCAGCCATTAACGATTGTTTCAACGGTTCTTTGTTATGTGCATCAACTAATCGATGTATAGAAATCTCCCAGCGTTGCGATGGCATTGCAGACTGCATTGATTTCAGCCTTGATGAGTCCAGCTGTTCAGGTACTTCATTTTTCATAAAAATATCATTTGAAACAAAAAAGTATAGTCATTTCCTACTGAATCTTTAGGCAATCCTGAAACTTGACTGAATTGCCTCTGCTAAAACTTAATCAAACTACATCAGGCATGAGTTTTCCTGATGAAAGCATGACACAGATAAAATAGTGAAAAAAAGATTGAAAATAATATGCTTAGTTAATGTCCTCACAAGGGATGTTTCTTAAGGTATAAACACACTATTTAAAAAAAAAACCCTCAGTAGTATACTACTAAGGCATTCTCTTGGTTTTAGGTAACTGAAAAACTCTCTTAAGTTAACTCACATTTCTGAGTTTATAGGATTTTTGAGGGTATTTTTTTTCAAGTGTAACACAAATCCAGGCTGGAAAATAAAATGAAATATGAAAAATTTGTTTTAGCACAGTGCATTTCCCACAATATTCAGGTCTGTTTTGCAATAGGGAAATGATGGAGAAGACAAAGAACAGAACAATACAACATATCTAATCTGAACCAGATTTTTATTAAGAAAATCTAACACAAGCATAGATGATGATATAGATAATTAACTTTATGTATTCAAAATATGCCTTTCAGTGACAAAAAGCTATTGCAGTTCTTCCCCAAGCCAGTTATGAACTGTGAACCAGCTCTGTTTTAATAGTACTCCCTTCATTCTGGTGAAGTTACATTAGCTGAGAATTTAAGTCTCTGTTTTTATAATTTATTATGAGTTATGTAATAAAGTTTACAATATATAGTACGTATTGTAATAATACAATTCATTACAGTATGTTAAATGTTTAGGCACAAATTAAAAAATTTAAATTTACTTCTTCGTAGGAGGCATCCACTGGTTTCTCTGAGAGTGAAACGTGCCCACAAGTATTGTGTTCATTGTATATATTTGTTATAATTTTTAATTTTATAGTGAGAGAAGAAATTATACTTTAACATCAGAAAAATATCAGTTTTACAATGCAGAGAGAATACATGCTTGGTAAATTTATTTTATAAGAAGTATTTTAAATGTAAAGGAATATATTCAGAAATTAGTTCAGTGTAGAAGAATATAGAATATAAACTAGTAGACTTACATGACAGTAACATAGAAATCTTCCACTATTTTGTCAGAAAGCAGACTTTTTAAGTAATTTACTTTCCAAATTCCCTTCTTAAAACTGAAAGTATCCACACTGAATAGCACTGTTTATATGCCTCAGCAAACAATTTTACGTGGCATATATCCAAAATTCTTCAGGTCTAATTTGCATTTTACTAGTTATTTTCTCACTAAAGAAGACTGAGGGATTTGTTTTTGATTTCAGTTTTTTCTTACTGTAGAGATGTAAAACTAACCCATTAAAACTAGATGTGATGATGTGGAAATCCATGTTGAGGGATGTCAAAAGCTGATAACAGTATATCAGTGACAATCCCCTCTGCTTAAACAGCTTTATTTTTTTCAAGATTGATTTCTCTATTTCTTATGAGAATGTGAGTGTAAGCATTAAAATTCTGGACATCTTTAAAAAGAAGGCTGGTGACACAGGAGTAAGTGCCTGTTCATCACCCCTATATGCAACCTGCTAATAATAAAGTAGACAGGTACTAATTAAATGTAAGTTCATTTCTTTTGGCTCGTCTTTTATATATTCCTATATGTTTGAAAATTGAGTAAGTGGCAAAAGCTCCATTTCTGGAGTCTAATGAAACTCTGACTGGACAGAAATTAGAATCTTGTTCAAGTGAAGCACCACGATTTCTATAAGCTCAAGAGCAGCCCATTGACTCTTCTGTATTTATGACTTGACACTTGTGTCACCAAGTCAAGGTCTAAAGGAAGAGTTTTTGGAAGTTCTAAGCACCCAAAATTACAGGTGTGAATATTCTGCCATTTTGAAAATGAGGCAACGACAAGTATAATAATGAGGGGGGGGGGATTTCAATTGTGATTTTTACTTTTACATTTGCAGTTTGTCCTGAAGAATACTGCAAAAATGGAGGAAGATGCATCATCAAAGATGACATTCCGTTATGCCAGTAAGTTTCATTGGGGATTGATTTGTCCTTGAAGTTGGGAAAAGGTGCTGTTGAAAGAGCTGTCTTGTTCCCCAGGGACTGAAATGATATTTGATAGAAGTATATTTTTTAAAGTCTCTGTGTGTCTACACTATTTTTACTTAGAGTTGCTGAGCTAAGCCACATTTTGAAAAGAATATTATTTATCAGACAGAACTTTCTGTAACTTTCATCTATCATTGCATAAGACAACCTGTTGGCCTGACACCTCAAGTTTTCTGTCTCATATTTCACATCAACATTTAATAACACGTGCTTCTATGAAAAGTGACACTTATACACAGCTGGTCCTATGTAGCTCGAACGAGATTTACATCAGGCCATGTTCTTATCTTTATGTGAACTTGTGACGTATTTCTGTTATAATGTTATTTTTTGCATATATTTGGAGAAAGAAGGTAATGTTTTTGCACTTATGCCAATCAAATGGTTAAACATATGCTTGTATTTTTCTCGAAGTACTTTAAGCTGAAAAAAAATAATGTATGCTATGCTGATGTGGAATGTGCAAGTCATAGAATCATAGCATCGTAGAATGGTGAGGGTTGGAAGGGACCTTAAAGATCATCTGGTTCCAACCCCCATGCCATGAGCCGGGACGTCTTCCACTAGACCAGGTTGCTCAGAGCTCCATCTGACCTGGCCTTGAACGCTTCCAGGGAGGGGGCATCCACAGCTTCTCTGGGAAACCTGTTCCAGTGTTTCACCACCCTTATGGTGAAGAATTTCTTCCTAATATCTAATCTAAATCTGCCTTCTTTTAGTTTAGAGCTGTTCCCCCTTGTCCTATCACTACACAGCCTTGTGAAAAGTCCCTCTCCATCCTTCCTGTAGGCCCCCTTCAGGTACTGGAAAGCTGCTATAAGGTCACCCTGTAGCATTTTCTTCTCCAGGCTCAACAGCCCCAACTCTCTTAGCCTGTCCTCACAGGAGAGGTACTCCAGCCCTCTGATTATCTTCATGGCCCTTCTCTGGACCCACTCCAGCACATCCATGTCCTTCTTATGCTGGGGGCTCCAGAGCTGGACGCAGTACTCCAGGTGGGGTCTCACGAGAGCCGAGTAAAGGGGCAGAATCACCTCCCTTGACCTGCTGGCCATGCTTCTCTTGATAAGTCATTAGAAGGAGTCTCAGGCTATCTGGATGGATTCATTTACGCAAGATACCACTGTATTTCCCGCTGGGTAATTACAGGAGATGTTTTAAAGTGTAAAGAAAGCAGTGTTATACATTATTGTACTTTTGTCCTTCATGTGCTTCAGTGGATGTTGCCAAAGATTTTGCCAAATTAGTAAAGAAATGACTGGTTTATCAGAGTATCTATCTTACTCAAGACCAGACATTAAGGCTTGTCTCCTAGTCTCCAGGAAAATCATATTAATAAGATTGCTGACAGAATTTCAGCTATTGCAGAATCTGTATCTTTCAAGACAGGTTTACCCTTTATTAGTTGAAGAAATGTGGAAAATAACAGAAAATACAGCCACTTTTATATAGAGTACTTTGATTTAGCTCTCAGAAAACACTGCTAATTACCTACAGATTTCCGAAAGAATCTCGTCTGTTGTCAAACAGAGTATGGTCTCTGCAAGAAGCCTGGAATTTCATTAAACTGGCTGTTTCAAAACTTCTTGGGGAAGAGGAAGAAGGCTGTTTCAAAACTTCTTGGAGAAAGGGGACAAAAAACATATTGGAAGGTTGCAGATGAAATGGAATTCATAGCCAACAGAAAATAAAGGGGTTGGGAATAGCCAGGGAGTTTGAAATTGGTAGCTTAAACCATTGATCAACAATCAAACTGCTTATAGGGACAAGGCATTGGAAAGTAATTGAGATTTTAAGGATACAAGAGAATTATAAAAATCAAACTTCACTTCGGACTTGCCAAATGAAAGTAAACAGAATTAGCAGGTATTTTTTATGCACAGAAATAAAAGATAGTCAGAATAATAAAATAGTAAATAAGTTACTTTCCCTCAGCATTCATTAAGGAACGTGATATTGAATTCTAATGCAATGCATGGGTAATTTGAGCGAAGGCACAGAAATGAAAATGACCTAACTGATGGGCTAACATTACTCCAAGAGCTGTATGTGCTTGTGTTGGGGAAATAGGTTCTCTCTACTCAAGAATACTAGAAAAGTAGTACATGTTGCAATAGTGGAAGGCTTTCTGAAAACTCTGCTGGTAGGGGTGTAACTGGAGAAGAGCAAATGGAGAAGAAAAGGAACAGCCACTTCAACAGTTTGGTATCAGTATGATTCTAAGCTTTAGAATATTTTGTGGGAATTACTTATACATATACAGGGAAGTTATCCATTTCTAAGATAAGATTTTGCATTACATTTGAAAATCCCATATGTCAAACTCAAGAAAAGAAAGAAAAGAATAAATATGTACCTGAAATGATAAAAAATGTAAAAGTATCCCAGTTTTCATTTCCTAGGAAAAAATAATGAAAACCCTAGAAATTAATGTGGAAAAGACACTACCTTTTACCTGTTTGTTCTCAGTACTTACCTTAAATTTCCTGAAAAAGGAATGATAGATTTAGGTGGAGATACCTGCTTGTCTTGAGAGCAACTGCTCTTCTAGACTGCAGGGTAGGTAAGGAGAAAAAGCAGAGTGTGTAAGAACATAGGAAGCCAGTGGGACAGCAATGAAACCCTTGAAAAGAGCAGAGTACAGGTATTACAGAAGTGTCAGAGAAGGAGAGTCTTCCTAGATACTTAGAGGTAATTGTGTGGAGATTACAGTGATCCTAAATGTCACTGAGTTTGACTAATACTCTTCAGTAACACAGTGGACGAGGGGAAAATTTTGTAACATATCCTTTTATTGCTATTTCTTCTTGCATAATTGGTTCCAATATTCTTCCACTTAAGGAACTTGTGTTCTAGTTTCTAGAAAACAAAACATGAGTCTGGACTTTAAAAATCTCTTTGGTCTCTCTGAGAATGTTGGTTTAACAAAAATTTTGTGCACTCAAAGCTGCATTAAATTCAAGGTTCCATCATGTTCCTATAAAGAACAGAATTGCTGCTCATCTTATCTAAGTTTGAGGTATGTTGTTAGAAAATAATCCAGTCTCAGGAAAATATTTTTGTTGATAACAAGGGGTGAGTTTTTCTGTGTTTTTAACACAATGTGCTTGAAGTAGTTAGCTGCATAGACTCCTCCAAGTAGTTTAATGTCAGCATAGGAACAGAGTGAATATGCAGTAGCTGCTTAGGCAGAAGAAGTCAACTCTTTAAAGAAATTAAAAGTTTGTATTAGATTTTATACATTTAGTACTTCTCAAGTACCTTTGATGCTGTATGTTTTTATATTTGTGCACTAATTTTGCTGAAATATCTAAAGTGAATACTTAGAACATCAACCTGACTTTCAGTAATACGTAATGAAGAGGGATCAGTAGCAGGTGGAAAGTGAGCTCTGGCATTCCTCTATGAACAGGTATCTGTAGAACAGGTGGAACACATGACAGTGGATACAAGTCTAGATAAAGTTTTAGTATATATTGGAGTGGGTAACAGTTTTGGTATATAAGGTTGCTGTCATTTCTGTTCATGCTACTGAAAAATGCTTTTCTTTGCTGGTGCATAATGATTGTAGTAACATCAGTGATAAGCCACAGTATTTGAGAATGTGACTATCGATATGGTGGTGGATGCTCTCAGCGAGAGTTTGTGAGTAAATGCAGAGCAAAGGTACTTTACAGGTGGTGGTTAGCTTATCACTTGAATGAAAGACAGCTTAATGGTTGTCCTGATCTTCTCTGGTATTTGAAACCTGAGTTAGGTTTGAAAGCCATTTGCATTTGCTCCTGTATGGGCAGGAGAGTACTTGGGGCACATTTCAAGTATGTTTATCTTGTTCTTAGTACTTCTTCGGTATACTCTTTGGCTGCCAGATGGAGCTGTAGTCTGAAATGTTACAGCCACTCTCCTTTCACAAAATGTTACTTCTATTTGTCCTAACTGAGTTCCCTTCTGCTGTGGATGTGCAGCCAAGTGGCTAGCGCTGGCAATCTGTTACTGTGGCTGCACATGCAAATCATGATAATTTGAGCAATATGGGCTAGAAATTTTGCAATTTCGATAGTCTGATTTCAAAATTATTCCTTTGGTTATATGTGTACTTTCCCCAATTGTTTGTCCAGTGTTTTTTTGTGTTTGTCTGATTTTTTTTAAAGTGAGAACACAGACCTCTGGAAACATAGGAAAGAAATAATTATGAGAACAAGCAAGCTGGGAAAAGTGTGTTTTTAACACACTGAAGTGGAAGGTGAGGCTTCAAAGATGGTCCTAGTGACAAAAAAACCCCAGAGAACAGAAAAAAAAATAATTTACCAGACTGATAGTACATAAATTTAACTCTCATATCAGCTAGACAAGATTAATACAATACATTCACATTTAAAATGTACTAAAACTCGTATATAATAAACACAATACAGTGCTTGTCTTTCCTTTTATTTTATACAAACACTTTCCATGTAGCATATGTAATTTCAGAGCAGTTACACTGACTAATGCTAAAGAATAGAATGACAGTGCTTTTATTAATGTCTGAACTGTAAGAAGTCTCTATATTTAAGCAAAAAATGTAATTACATTCACTGGCCTGTAATTAAACAATCATGTTATAAATTAGAATTACTTCTTTATTAAACAGTTTTTACATTACATTGAATACGTACCATCCAGCTAACTGAGCTGTGGAGATTAGAATTTCAAGGAGTCATTATACATAGATAATTAATTAAGGTTATCTTTGTAGTTGTGCATCTAAATGTTGATTTGGCCCAAAGTATAGAAAATCAATTGTTCTATTTATTTGCTTTATGTGATGAAAGTAAAAAATATTACTTTCTCTTTTATGTTTTAGAAAAGAATTGATTTTACAGGGTAATAATTCATTCAGAGGAAATTTTTGCTTATCCTCCTTAGAAAAGCTACAGGCTTTTTGGTCCTCTACTTTTTATTTCTCTCCTAATTTTTAAAATGAGCTCATTATTATAAACACAAATGATCTGGTTTAATGTGCTAATAAGTATTTTATCCACAGTGGTACAATAGCAAATAGTATTCCGCAAAAATTTTTTTAAAAATTACTTTTTTGGGTAGTTGAGATGTATTCTCATAATTGGATTTTGTCTTCAAAATACTAACTTCTGGTAAGCACAATGCATTTTTAAGGAGAAGCTCTATGACGTGGCTTGTAACTATAAATAATTCCACAGCAGACTTGTTCAATACCTTTTCCAATCAAGTATCATATGTGCAATGGATGGAAATTCCACCTCCTCTCTGGGCAGTGTCTTCCAGTGAGGAATATAGGGATTTTTTCTAAACACGGTTGCCTTTGGATGTACTCTTACATGTACTGCTATACGTTTTTTTTGAGGAATGATGGTGGCAGTTATCTTCAAAAACTAAAAGGGAGGAAATTGTTTTAGTATCACAGGGTATGTAATGAAAATGGAGTTGTAGCAGTATTCCCACCTAAGAAAATAAAATGTTTGTAAGCATCTGGCCTGTGATTTGATGCAAATACAAAACCTAGAGATTGACTAGATAGACAGACCCAATTCATGAGTAAAGAGACTTTAGAATGGGAGAAGATGGCAGTTTCCATATCAGTTGTTTGTCCTGCTGCTCTCAGAGATTCCCACCTCAGTTACAGGGAGGACTGCTGATGTAGCAGCTGTTGAATCACTGCAGATTATTAACTGTTGAAGCAAAGCAAACTGGTTCTGATTTCACTTCCTTCCCAAGAATTTTCTTCTAGATTTACTGAACAAATCTGACATAGATAAATTGATAAAGCTATATACAGCCTGTATATCTACCCAAAAAAAGTGGCAGTCATGCAAAAGCAATTGTAGATAGGGGAGGAATGGAATAAGGATGTAACCATGAATAAAGACAGAAGCCATGAGGAGTAGTCAAAAAGATAAGGCATTGAAAAGGAATGTTATGCTAAGATTTGGCTTCTGGGAAATGAAGACAAAGGCATATTCTTATATGAAACATGTATACAAACATACAGATCTAGCACAGAGAGGTTTTTTTCATATCTTTCCATTACCCAAGTGCCATCTGAAAAGTGATGCTGAGGCAAACAAAGTAAGAAATGCGGGTTGCCTGAGTTGGGTAAAATTGAGAAAGGGAATACAAGTTAATAACTCTATTCTCCAGAATAAATGAGACACAGTTTATTGTGAAAGAAAATATACAGTATATTGATGGAAATGCACCTTTAAAGATCTGCTTAAAGGAAACTCTTTAATAGAGGTTCACCTCACCTGGAGGTTTGTGGCATTTTATATATTCAAATATTACTAATTAATGTTATCTTTCTTTTTCCCTACATTAAGAATACAACTAGCATACAAGAATCATTGTATACATAATCTAGGTATAATGCCCTTCCTTTAGAACTTAAGGTGTTTCAGAAATTTGTACCTTGTCTTTTAGTGTCCCCTGTACCAGCCCTGGACCTATGTTATTAATTGTCTGTCCAAATGGCATATTTCATTTCACAGTCTGGATCCCTATATTGAGGTATTATGTTTTCCAGTGAATCTGGCTGTGGCATTTAGTCCACTCAGATGGTGAGTCCTTATCTATCTTCAGGATATCCAGATGATAATACTGAAAGACTGCTGTTTTGGAGAACCAGAGTACTGATTTCCCTTCCAGTCATGGTATATTTCACATGACCTGCAGGCATTTTCGTTTATTTTTCCCCCACCCCCAAACACTAGGGATTATGGTGCAATGTGCAATGTGACAGAAACATAGATTCATAAATCCTACATATTTGGTCTATTTTGTAATAGTTGGAATGAAACAGCTTTTGATTTTGATGCTGATTGCCTATTCACAGGGCTTTCAGCAAGCATTTCACAACATAAAGAAACTGAAAAAAAAATTTTAAATCCGTTGTATTCTTCATATATGAGAATTCAGGAAATACTGATCCTCCATAAAGAATTAAATATGACAAATTCGTCTAGCAATTTTTTTTTTTTATATTTTCCACACTTGTACCAAGTGGCTTCAAAGTAAATACATTTGGCCAAACCTGTTTTAACTAGTGAGAACCTTTCCATAGAGCAAATTATCAATTATTTCTTTACAAATGGATACAATGTCTATCTTTTTCTGTTTAGAAGCCCTTACTTTGACCTTTGCTCTTTTTCCTCCTCTTTGCAGATAATAGCATAATCCTGAGGTCAGCTCCTTATCACACTGGAGCCAGCTGCTTCTTGCAGTTTGCAACTCCTAGAAATGATGAAAAAGACCAAAATTTATCTCAGTCAAACCTAATCAAATACATAGGGCAGTTTGCCACAATCTCCACTGAGGCAACAACATTCTGTGAAATTCACTTGTAAGTGGTTTGAATCTGTTGATTGCTGTATCCAATGATTTGAGAAGAAATCTGTCTTTCTTTGTTTCTTTATTCTAAAACTAAAACAAGATTCTCTCTATCTAATTTAAAGTTTGACTGCATGTAATCGAAAGCCAGATGTTTTACTCAATTAAACAAATATGACTGAACAGATCCAAAGCTTGTTTTCACAACAAATGTTTCTGACATATTTTTTTAGAAATTTCTAGCACCTAATTCACATGTAAATCATACATTCTCACTTAACTCTTGGGTTATGGTCTTTTTTTGAATGGAAAACTAAAGCTCAAGATATATGAAAAACTGGAAATGAGCAAAGTAAGTTATAGTCTTTCTCTGTCTTCCTGAGGTGAAGTACTACTCTGACAAATGGAAGAAGCATCTCTTCCTTGATCTATTTCTAGAATCTGAATAGCCCTTATAATGGAAAGAAGTAGTTTATGTACAGCCCATTGGTCATGCTGGAAAGCAAACTGTGATCCAGATATTTCCAAGTTGTCGCTTTATGATGCGTTTGCTGGATGGGGAGGTTTTCACCTGTATAGAAAATTAACAAGGAATTTCTGGGACAACTTCTAAATCAAAGAGCCTGATGAACATTATGTACAACCTCTAGTTGCAAGATTTTGGAGTTGAGAGTAGCTAACACTAGGAATAAAAGTAAGGGCATGTTTTGTTTTAAAAGGTGATTTTAGTACCTTATCAACCTGACTGCAAATCTCAAGATCAGAGTGAGAATTATGTTTAGAGTCTGATCAAAATAACTGACATTTTAATATAAAGATACTGTAATCTTATTGAGAAGGGTATAGGCAAATAAGTATAATTAACAGATACAGTGAAAATGACTTGGGCATATAAGAACGCTTGTGGGACAAATTTTTTCTTCAGCTGGATTTCCTCTCCCTACAAAACTTAACAGCAGCAGTGCTTAAGATGCTAAAAGCATTCAACCTCTCTACTAAATATCCTATATTGTTATTTTGATTTTCAATTCACTCTTTAAAAACAGAGTCAAAACAAACCAAGGTAACAAGATGTAGCAAACCACAGTTAGAGTTTATTATTACTAAGTGAAGTGAACTTCGACCTCAGAACGACTTATACCCCCAACTATAAGCATTATTACACTTAAAATTCAGGAGATAGATAAGTTTGTCTACAGTAGGGACAACCTTAGGATATGGGAAGTGTATCTGTAGGACAGGATGCTTGCTGAGTGATAATATCAAAGATTTTTATACAGGAAAATGTTAATTGATGCTGGATATTGAATGTTTGCCAAAGTGTGGAGGATTCCCTGAAGTGTTCTTCCTATGAACTCCAGATGCTGAAGAGTAGGAAACATAGACGAAAAGCTTTACATCACAATATTTTTTGTTCTGTTTTCCCAAAACAGGAAAGAATAGCTATAAAAACACATAAATACTTTTCAAAAGAGAGAAAATTAGGAGCAATTGAAGAATTACATACCAATGAAGGAAGTATAAACACAAGGGTTGCAAAGATTATTGTGCTACAGCTTCCTGTTCTTCACATTCATGTGCCTGTATTTTGTCTTTAGGTATACCTATTTATAGGCACAGAAATTATTCTTTTTCATTTGGATTATATGAAACAATAATTAATAAAGTCCATGATCAGATCTTCTTACTTATCTTGAGTAACAATCTTCTTTCAGACTTAGTCTTCCTGAATTTAAACGAAAGTAAGCGAGTGTGAAAACCAGTATTCTCATATCCTAAGATTACATCTGCACGTCAAAACTGCATTATCTAGGATCAACTCACCACTAGAGCCCTCTCTGTAAGAGGTATCAGGAGGCTACAGGTTGGGCATATCTAATACAATTCAAAATGTATCATAGAAGTTGTAAAGGAGACTTTTGCAAGGCATGTATACAATCATACTATCAAGCACGTCGATAAGAGTTTCGAACTTCTACTACAGTGAGGCAGATTGTGATGCAATTGTGCCTACATCTTCTATTCTGTACTAACTACATCCTGATATGTGGCATACACAGTCTGACCCACAAGACTCCCTAGGATTGCAATGTCCTCAGACTGTCTTGCACATTTGCAATTTTCCCTCTTGTTCAACCAGTGTGAATTTAAGTCTCCAAGAATTATACCCTTTGTGCTGTTGCTAGGTGGATGAGGGATTGACTAAAAGCAGCAAATTCTACTAAATTAAGAACTCTTGAACTTTTCTTGCCAGCTTTTGAAGTGTTGACTGATCTGTAAAGCTCCATGCATTTTAATTTTAAACACACATACAGACATAGAGGATTTTTCTCAATGCTTGGAGGGATCTTTTCATGTTTGCTATTGCTCCAATCAGCTGCTAGGCTACATCTCAGAACGGTAAGCATTAACTGTGTGCTATTCCCACACAGACTTTTGTATACCCTTTACAGAAAAAGTACACATACATTTAAGCTAAGATAATTATGTCTGCATCTGGTCTGCAAGTCATATTTTCAATGTACAGAAATATTTCTCTTTTAAAAATATATACTGCATTGCAAGATATATGTGAACTTTGACATATCCTTTAAAGCCTGTCAGGTTAATGTGGTTCATGTAAGAGTTATAGTATTGATCTCAACACCAGAGTTATTACAGGAATAAACATCAGTCGTCAAGCTAGGTTTCAGAATTCAGTAAACTGCAGTAGGTTGAGATTTTATGTGTTTGTTTTTAAATGGTGGAGGTGAGAAAGGGTTTGCATTTAAGGGAATTATTTCCCTGTGGGTAAGAAAACTACTTGGCCAGGACACATGACGTTTTATCCTAGTCTTTGTTTCTTTGCAGTATGTGTGCATTGGTATCAGCAGGCTAGATAACAAAGCAGAACACAGATAAATCATAAGCCAGATTTCTGGAAAGTTATCATATGGCTTCCTAGCTATGCTGAACTAAACTGTGCCTTAACTCACCCTCTGTGCAGCCACATAGAAACCAAAACTGCGGTGGTTCTTTCTGCAGTCAGTGAGAAAGGATTGATTGTCAATGAGCCCAGACTGGTTCCTCTATTTTTATCTCTATTTCTGTACGTAGTTAGAGCACCTTGGAAGCTGTATAAATTCCTTGGATAGATTTCAGGTATCAACTGTGTATAAATACATGTCTTGTGCCTAGGTTAACCCTCAAAACGTGCCTTTGTTGGAAGAGAAAAGAAAATAGTATTGGAGTGAACAATATGTAATGATGGCTTCTTTAATGTAAGTGCTAAGCAAGATTATACGGCAAGGATTGTCTAAATTCTAACATGAAATATGTTTAAGGTCTGGGTCATTAACTTAGTATATGATAAAATTATTTTTATTGCTTCATAAAATCAGAGTAGGATAATGAGAAAAAAACCACAAATATTAAAACACCTTCCCCTCACCTCTCCCTTCGTCCCAGGCTTGACTTCACTCCTGATTTCTCTACCTCCTCCCCCCAGGATGTGCAGGGGGATGAGGAATGGGGGCTGTGGTCAGTTCATCACACGTTGTCTCTGCTCCTCCCCTCAAGTTGTCAGGGGGAGGACTCCTCACACTCTGCCCTTGCTCCAGACTGGGGTCCTTCCTGCAGGGGACAGTCCTCCACGAACTGCTCCAAAGTGAGTTCTTCCCACAGGCTGCAGCTCTTCACAAACTGTTCCAGTCTGGGTTCATTCCATGGGCTGCAGTCCTTCAGGAACAGGCTGCTCCAGCATGGGTCCCCCACAGGGTCACAAGTCCTGTCAGAAAACCTGCTCCGGCGTGGGCTCCTCTCTCCATGGGTCCACAAGTCCTGCAAGGAGCCTGCTCCAGCATAGGCTCCCCATGGGGTCACAGACTCCTTCAGGCATGCCCCTGCTCCGGCGTGGGGTTCTCTGTGTCCTGCAGGTGGATATCTACTCCACTGTGGACCTCCATGGGCTGCGGAGTGACAGCCTGCCTCACTGTGGTCCTCTCCACAGGTTGCAGGAGAATCTTTGCTCCGGTGCCTGGAGCAACTCCTCCTCCTCCTTCACCGACCCTGATGTCTGCACAGTTGTTGCTCTCACATATTCTCACTCCTCTATCCTGCTGCAATTGTGCAGGCTTTTCCCCCCCTGCTTAAATATGTTATCCCAGAGGCACTACCACCGTTGCAGATGGGCTTGGCCTCGACAAGCAGGCGGTCCATCTTGGAGCCAGCTGGCATTGGCTCTGTTGGCCTTAGGGGAAGCTTCTGGCAGTTTCTCACAGAAGCCACCCCTGAAGCCCTCCTGCTACCAAAACCTTGCCATGCAAATCCAGTATATCCACTGATGAAAGGTCTGCTCGACTAAATTTGGTGGCAAAATTCATGCAAATAAAAAAAATTTGCTTAGGGTTATAAAATAAAGATAACAACCAGATGACTACCTACAGATAATGGAGCCTGTGTTATGCAGTCCTTGCGTGCTTGTTTCCCACACAGGCTACTGATAGTGCAGCTTTGCCTGACTAGGAGCAGAACAAAATGTTTTTCAGCAGTTCTACATAGAGCTGAACGTACTAATGCTTGTTTTTCACAGAGCAGGATTCTAGTTTATAAACAGTTATTTCTGCTCGGGTAATTTTATTTTCAGATTTTAGGTACTTTTTTGAAAACAAATGATTTTTATCAGGTGAATTAAAGTGCATGGTTTGATTTGTATTGTAGTCTATTAAAAAAAAATATAGGCCAGCAGGAGTTTTTTAATCATCCATTATTAATAGCTTTCAATAGGTGGAAAAAAGCTTTTATTTGCTTTGTTTTTCTTTATCCCTTCTGTAAATTAATACTTTATTAATGTGACATTTGCTTGGGACCTAGGAAAAGGGAAAAAACATCTCTTAAAGCTTGTTTAATATTTTAGTCTTTGGAAAATATTGTGTTTACATAGTCATAGAAATGCACAGAGATTATCTTCCCATCACTTTTGCTTCTAGAGGTGAAGATGAGAAGCTTTGACAGAACACATTTGGAGGCTACACAGCAGCTATTCATTATTATAGTTCTAGTGTTTTAATAGGTATCTTAAATTTTTCTCTGCCAGGGTCTCCTTTACATTATCAGTAAAGTCTATCAGTATGGTTTTCTGTAACTTGATCAGCAAAAAAGGATAGACTGAGAATGTTTTACTTAATGTAGGTAGCTGAGAATTTTTTTCTGATGTATCATAAGATAGTACAGGAAAGCTAAATATATGCATACAGCTGTGTAACCAATAATATAAACTAGATTATAAAAGCATAATTCAATTAGCTTATATATATATACACATATACATAATGCTTCTACTTTGTGCCCTTAGAATACTTTTCAGTGTGCTGTTACTACAGGCAGCAAGATACAAGTCACTGTAAAAACAGAAGTTTTTAATATACCTCATGCTTTACTCTGACCTACAAAAATCGTACTGTTACAGAACTATGAACATCATATTTAAAGATGTGAATATACAACAAAATTCTGTGTTTGATCTAATACAGAAGTTGATAAATTATCAAATTACTGTTTCTTAGATTTCTAAAATTATATATTTATCTATATTGTCATTAAAATATTTCATACAGTAAGGTCAAAGTAAGACTTCAATAGGCGTCTTAATGTGACCCCAACAGAGGACCTAACGGTATTTGATTTTTCTCTCTCTATGTATGTTTTATATGGCAGAACCATTTTATATATGAAAAAGATTGCAAATATCTTATTAGCTTTCTATGTGCAGTCTATACCCAGTACAAGTTTGTCGTGGTTTAGCCCCAGCCCACAACTAAGCACCACGCAGCCACTCACTCACCCCCCTCCTTCCCTCACCGTGAGATGGGGAAGAGAATGGGGTAGGGGGCAGAAGTAAAACTCATGGGTTGAGATAAAGACAGTTTAATAGGAAAGCAAATGAAGAGATTAATAACAACAATAATGATAATAGTAATAATACATACAAAACAAGTGATGCACAATGCAATTGCTTACCACCTTATGAACAATACCAAGCCCATCCCCAAGGAGAAATCACTGCCCCCTTGCCAATTCCCCCAGCATATATACTGAGCAGGACATCATGTGGAAGAGAATACCAATTTGGACAGTTTGGGTCAGCTGTCCTAGCTACATCCCCTCCCAGCTTCCCTTGCACGTGGTAGGCCAGGCCATTGGGAGAATCTGAAAAGTCCTTGAGTGCCTAGCAACAACTAAAAATGTCAGTATATTATCAATATTATTTTCACCCTGAATCAAAAACACAGTGCTACACTAGTTACCAGAAAGAAAACTAGTTCTACTCCAGCTGAAACCAAGACAAAGGTTAAGGTCGAGTTTTAGTCTTGTGAAGAAGTTCTCCAGAAAACCTTTCCCTTAGTCATCTGGGGCTACTCTGCAGTTCTACACTTTGAACTTCCCCTAATTATTACATGCAGCTTGTGTCTGTACCTTACACATTCTTTCTCGATTTTGCATTTTAAAAAGTGTTCTTACCCATCACATCTAACAGAAGTTCTTGGCCAAGCTGTCATCGTCATGCATCTCAGTTACTGCAGCGTTGTCCCTCCTTGCTTGAATGACTGCAAGGTTTTTAGGCTGATGTGCCTCAGAAAGCAGCTGCAGAGAGGATTCTTCTGACCATTGCTTTGACCATGTTGTGCTTCTTTTTGCTTCTCTGCTCCCTCTTTCTTATTGCATCAGATGTTAATTATTGACCCTGTATTCGAAGCTTTCATAATTTATTCCCACTCCATTTATCATTACTCATTTAGCGAGTATAATTTGAATATGTTTCAAATACTGGATGCTAATCCAGGGTGTAATATGGACAGAATGACCTGTCCCCTACCCAGCATACAACAATTGCAATAGATAGTATTTTAACAGGTCTCTGCACCCTTGTCAAAGGTACTCATTGTACTTACTGAACAGAAAACAGGTATCTTTCAAAATACCTTCATTTTAAACATGCGTGAAACAAGGACTGAGCACAGGAAGGAATTAGGCATATGATTTCCTTATAAATTCAAAAAAATCAAAGCATAGTACAATAATCTTGCCTTTGACATTTGAGCTTCTTTTACAACTTTTTCATCTTCAGTCTCTTGCCTTCTCTTTTAATAACCTATTTTGTTCCGGTAGTATGAGGTCCTTACAGCTGGTATTGGCATGCAATGCTGGAACAAATAGTTTGGTAAATTTTCAAGGCCATCTTTATTTGAATAGCTTTTCTTAAAACTGTGCATAATGTACAAGTATTACTAAAAATTGCACTGTAAAATTCTTTTGTAAAGGCAGGCTGGGCTGCAACATTCAAAGCTCTGCTGATGACATTTCAGGAGCATACATGTGCTGCAATAGTAATTAAAATGAAAAGTTTCCCCTTTTCCAGGCTGGCTCAAGAAAGCAATTTGTAGTTCATAAGGTCTTGGGGGGAGGAGGGGAGGGGAGAAGAAAAAAAGCCCCCCAAACAAAAAACCCAATCAAAACCTTTGTTAATGCCATGGGCTAAACACATTCATCTCTATCTTTTTCTTTCTATTTGGAACTGGGAGAAGAACAATTTGCACACAATTTGTAGAACACTAGGGATATAATACTAGTTCTTAAATAGGCAGGCAGATTCTACCCTTATTCTGTTAATGCTAATTTGCTTAGACTTTGCTAAATGTTACATGACGGAATTAAAAATTAGTTAGAAGATTAATCCCTTGTTCTCCTTTCACACACACCCCACCCAGGACATGTTAGTGAACATGAGAATGGTGTCATTCTTGCTCAAATTCTCAACACAAGGAATCATTTCTTCACTAGAATAAAAAAGATTTTAAAGTTTTCTGTCAAAAAGCAGAAATATTCTGCAAAAAGCTGTCTAGTCAGAAAATTGTCTGCAAAGTTATTTTTGAAGGGAAAATATCGCATCTGACCTAGTCAAAAACCTCTGGAATGTTTAGAAAGGCAGAATATTTGTCTTCATTCTTAGATTGTACCTCTCTGGGGATTTTTTGGTTATAAATTTTAGGGAAGTATCCAGTCAAGACTCACTGTTCTCAGTACAAGCCTGGGCTATCAATGTACAAACACATATGTATATCTTATATGATGAAGGGAAGCGGTTGTCAGGAGATGGAGTACTTTTTCAACATCTGAAAAATAATCTTCCCTCTTGTGAATGAAGTCCTCATTACAAAGTATTTTCACCCAGTATCCAAAAACCGTCTCCCTTTTAATGTTACTGAAATACAGAAGTTGTCAGAAGACTCTTTTACTTGTGGCTCATATTCTGGCGTATCATCAGCGAAATAGGAAGCACAGAAAAATTGTGAAACATTTTTTTAATGGTTTAAAAAAATAATGAAGCTAAGTATTCAGAGCAGTACCACTGTGTGCATTCCTCATGACTAATTCCACTCTTCTGCAACAAAGAACGCACATTGACATATTTTTGCTGTTGCTATTTTTAGGGTACTTCAACTACTATTTTCAGGTACAGATTTATGAATCTTGCAAGGAAAGATGGCTGGACCTTTGAAAAACAATTTTTTTGACATAAAAATTCTGAGGTCACAGTCAAAAGTGCTTGAGCAACTATGCACTTACTGTGTACATCCTTTCATTCTGCTTCTGTGAGGCTGTAAAACCAGTCCTGAGAATAAAGTGCAAGTCTGGAATTGAGAATGTCTCAGCTCAGCATCTGCAGCTCCCCTAATATTAGGTCTTCCAACGCACACAAGCAATTTAAAAACCCATATCTTACCCACTTTCAAAAGGCTTTTTCACACAATATCACGTAAGTATTAATAAAGTTCACCATTTTCCTCTCTGTGACTTACTACTTCATCAGTAACGAGCTTATAACAGTGCTCCCTCTCCTCCAGTCCTTTTGATTTGTTTGTTTCGAGCTCTTCCTGAGAGGGACTCTTTGGAGTTTTGTTTGCCTTAATGAAATGGGACCAGATATAATAACAAACACAGGAACTGCAATAGTAAATTTTAAGTACATAAACAAATGTGAAGTTTCTACATGCTCTCTGAGACTTCTGAGTACCCTGAGAAGCCAGTAAAACAATTTCTGAAAAAAATCCTGTTGTAAAAATGTGGAAGCATAATATGAGTTCTTGCAGAACACTTGGATTTTCTTATGTCCTTATTTTAAAAAGTAGAATACAAAATTAACACACAGCACACTTTTGCTATGTGTTTTTTAATGTTACTGAGGCTTCTGGAAGACTAGTGTCAGAGTAAGGCAATGATAGATGTATACAACAGTTTGATGAGTAAACTCTGTTGGACTTTAGTAATGAAGTACCAGAGTTTAGTTAAGAATATTCAGTAAAGTTTATTTTCAGTAATGTACTAAAGCAAAACTGGAATGTCTTATTCTACCTAGAATCACTGCTCAGCTATCACTGGAGCTTTTACCTTTGTGTTCATAATATCACATAATACTTGCAGGAGTAAGTCAGATATCCTTAAGCTAAAAAGCAATCAATATCTCTACATCTTTAATTTCTACTCACTTCTTCTACATAAATGTTGGTTTATGTGTCCATTTCTCCTTCCTTAGGGCTGACTGTGAGCTAAATTCTGTGTAGGGAAATATCAATTATGTTAATAGAAATTCCACATTTGGATCTAGGGTAGACTTTACATATCCACTAGCAACGATTGTATCAAGATTAATCTGCATTTTCCAAAGAATTCAAGGACAAGATAGGAATGGATACAGATATGTCAGTCCTCTAAATAGTGCCAATCTTTCCAAACAATTGCCCTGAGCTTTCAGCTAGTTCAGGCAAACCACAATTCTATGCAGATCACAAGGGATGGAAGGATTATTGGCCTTTCCATCCTCATTCATCTTGCAACCCTGTGTTTATGAAATGTCATGAGAAAAATATTGCATTTGCTAACCTTCCTTATGATTAGCTAAGCTGGGGTTTAGGGGCCAGAGAATGGCTTTCTTCCACTGCATGGTTACCACAAAATAAGGACATCTGCTGTAACTTTAAAAGTGTAGATCCAGTAATGTTTTCCTAATCACCACAGATATGGCACACAGGACATTTCTTCAGCTTTTGATTCCCGGTGAAGTCACCACCCACAAAGTATTGTCTGTGCAAGTCAGACTTCTGGCAGCAGGCTCAAGAGCAAAGGCTCAGGCCCAAACCATAAGAGATATGTCAGCAAACAGTTTAACTTCCTTTTTGCTGTGTGGGTGACCAGAGCAACAGGAAGGTTGTTTTTATTGAATCCTCATGGCAAGTAAGTTCTCAAAGTTTCTTTCCTGAGAAAGAAATAAAAGAGCTGGAAAGGAACTGTGTAGGGACAAGTACCAAAGCAGCATAATTAACCTCAAAGGTAAATAAACTCATTTAAAGGGTTATTCACAAGAACACAAAGTGCATGAACATTAAGTGTTGATCTCATATTAACCCTTAACCCTTCAATAAAAAAGCTGAGGGTAATCTGAGATACTAGCAACAATTCAATGCTGAAACAAAAAACGAAATTCAGTACTCAGTTTACAAAACTGGGTAGATCCTTCAGTTTGCAGTGATGTTCATACAAGCACTACAATGTGTACATGCCTGCAACAGATCCTGTTTCCTCTCTTGTCAGTATTTGGCCCCACAGATTTTGTATTTCCAGCTTCGTTCTTGAGCATCAGAAGAAGCTCGTAGCAGTGAGTAACACCATAGTAATAACTGAATCAATTCTTCAGCTGATGTAAATATTTTTATCTCCATCTGGAAGTGTAAAGTGAAAAAGCCAGCCAGCTTTACACCAATGTTCACTGTATAAATAGGGCAGGATTTTATTCATGTCTTATCAAAAAGGAATTGCTTTGAAACAGAACCTGATTTTAACTGATTTAGTGTTACACTTGAAGATACTGTTTTTAATTAATCCCTGGACTTCTTTTTTCCATTTAATTTTGAATTTGTTGCTAAACAGTCCTTCACAGTTAAACTTTTAAGTGATCAGAAATAGGGTGCTGGTCTGCTGAACCATCATGGTATTGAACTGTATAAACCACTTAAACACAGAATTTCACCTGGATTTTTTTCATCCTCTGATTTGAAGTTTGTAACAAAGCCCAGTCCCTCAAGTACACATTCTGTGTTTAACTGGCAGTTGTCATTTTTTAATATACAAAGCATATGTTTTATAATACTTATGAAAGTATTTCCCAAATTTAAAATTCCAAGGTTTTTCTCATGACTCCCAACATTGCTAATTTGTCTTTATTCTTTGTTAGGATCTTATTAGTTATAGTCTTTACTCTTAATATTGGTGTTTCTTCAGATCCAGCATGAAATGCCTTTTTTGTAAAGTGATACCAACCAAATGTCTAATACACGAAACCAGTGACAAGGGCATTATTTTTTCATTTGAATTCAGAACAACTCGTTATTTTGTTTTTGGTTATCAACTTTGCTTTGCTTCCTCACTTCTTCTTCTTAGTAAGATACTCTGTAGAAATATCCTACAAAGTAGTTGAGTGGTATTTACGGTCTTTCCAAAACAGAAAAAAATATCAGGAAAGATATTTTTCCTTGGAATTCCAAACCAAATCAAGTAAAGAGGCTCAGAAAATATTATAATCTGCAGCCTGTTATGGGTGGACAGCACTACTACTCCTCCGTATGCAGAAATCCCATCTGCTCCAATGTTTGTGATTATAACCCCATCTAAATGCGGACCTTCAAAGTAAGTCCTTGAACATAAAAGAAGATTATAAACATTCCTTTCTTTCCTGGATATTTGAGCAAAAGATCCTGAATTGAATTCCTTGTAATAGAAGTCTCCCATAAATTTAACTGCTTAAAGGGGAAAATCTATGTCTCCGTAAAGTATTGCAAATATATTTATGAATTCAACTTAAAGAACTGCTGTACAGCATCCCAAAATGTTGTTTCTTAAGTATTGCCACTTAAAATTCTTACTTATTATAAGCAGGCAAGAGACAAATAATCAGACATTTTTTATTTTAATAGGTGAAGGATTAGATTTCAAGTTTTGGAGGTAGATTGCCAGAAGATCTAAACATTGAGGTTAAGGTAGCATATTAAGTACAATAAGCAGACAGAGGTGGCAAAACATTGTTTTCTTCAAGCCTGGTTAGTATTTTCCCTTACTGTGTAAGAGCTAAGAGAAGAAAATAGATATTGTTCTTCCGTTCCATTTCCTCTGGGATGAGCCTGACTACAAGTTCTTTCACAACTGATTTACAGGAAAGGGAGAGAGGGTGGGAGGGAAGGAAGAAACGGAGAAAGGAAGGAAGGAAGAAAGGATGGAAATCACCAGAAATTCTGGGCACTGGTTGTCCATGCCACAGTGTACACTGGCAGCTGCCTACACTAGAAGAATGTCCATTCATCAAGATTTCCTCTTGCACTGTTCATCAGGACACAGCTCTGGTGCAGGGCCACTCTCTGGGTGTTGTAGTAAATACCTGGTGAGCCTTCCCTCAGTCTGCTTAGATACAATGACTTATGAGAAAAGGAATGTCTGAGATTCTTAGTGGGACATACAAGTCAATGGATATTGGACAAGGTTACAAACAGAACTGAGAAATTCTGTATTTTTAAACCTCTTTTTAGCCTGAGACATTAAGAAAACGAGGTTAGTGTAACTGTACTGCTATTCTACTTGTCAGTCCATAATTCTTTCCACCCAAATGCATATGTAGCTTGTCAGTAGATTTTGACCAGTCTTGACACGGGAAATAGAGATATCCAAGATGTGATATCCCCAGAGCTTTTTGGAAAAAAATGTTTACGATGGAAAGACAGGAAAACCTGATTTGTAGTACTCTGTTCTCTCCAAAATAAGGCAAAATGGCAGTATGAGCTCAATAGTTATTTATCCTCTTTGCCGTGCATGTATTAACCAACAAATATGCAACCACTGGTCTCGTGACACCATGCTAACTCTTGTCCAGCTTTATATGACAGAGTTGTCAGTGAGAGAGTTGAAAGTACTGTAGAGAAGATCTGAAAGAAATAGGCTGAAGATGGAAGAAATTACGAGGACATGAGAAAAATGATGTTACTGAGAGTGTAATTGGATCTGGACACATAGGACACTAGGCATTACTACATCCACTGTTAGCAAAACATCTTTTCATTAAAATTGGTAATAATCATCACTTTATACAATCTAATATTTCAAGACATTAAAATCTTCAGCACAGAGATAACTGAGATAACAAAGCAAATGCAAATTTTTATCACTTCTGCTATAACATGTAGCTGAAGAATGTCTATATATTTTTTTTAAATAGTTACAAAAGTCCCAACTGTTGCCTCACAGACAAAGTCCATCTCACAGGATGTTTTCCTCTGGCCTGCCTGCTTTTCAGCCAAGAAGAGGCAGGCTCAGGCTCCTGCCACTTCCCAGCAGCTGCGTATCTCCTGCTGTACTTGTGCATGGGAAACACCTACAGATGCCTCTGGGCCAGTGGTTTTTGCTGGAAGATTTAACATATCATCACACTCACAAGATGAGGACCCCAAAGGGAGGCTCTAGCTCTGTGACTGTCAAGGTTGCAATACTTTATGACCTACCCTAAGGTCAAACCCAGGCCAAGAAAAAAACATTTGGCTTTTTTTTGCCTAATATTGCGTGTTATTTTTTGATCCCCTAAGATGTACTTGCAACATGCTCTGTCTAAAAAGTGGATGTGCCCAGACTGAACACAAAAAGGCTTTTAGAATAAAAGCCAGCTTTTCCTGGAATCTGAACTAGAATATTATTTAAATCAAGAGAACTCAGTGTGGCTAGGGACAATAGAGTAGAAGTAAACGCATTTACTCAGAGCTGTTCCCTTGCCTACTTGTTCTCAAGGATGTGTCCTCGCTCCCCAGCTTGTTGCAGTTAATTCGGACACTTTCTGAGTGGCTGCAAGCTCTGCTCCTTCTCCTCTGATCCACAGAAAGCATCCCCTCAGCTCTGAGGGCCTGTTCCTCCTTCTCTCTTTTCAGTTGTTTCTCAGTCTTCTTTACCTGAGCTGCAGGCTGGCAGCTCTGTGCTGTGTCTCCCTGTCCTGCTGAGCCTGATTTCATCCATGGGATGGATTTCATCCATAGTCCTCAGCTCTTCTCCAGATGCTCAGTAGTTTCCCAGGAAAAGAGCAATCTGCTTCCTCTGGTAGAGAGTTCAACCAAAGCTAATCACGCTGATTAAAGGAACTTAACATAAAGCTGAAAACAAACATGCAATCTATCTACATATTTACATTTGGAAAGAAACAGGCTGAGATTGTCAAATTTTCAATATGAAAAGCAAGCATCGCATGACCTGTGACAAAATAGCAAGAATGGCCAATATGTTTGCCTTGCATCAGCCTGTCACAATCTTCACAGCTCTGTGCATATACTTGGTGCTCACACTGCATCTTCAGGTGTTCTAGTAGTCCAGGTCCAGAAATAATATCAATCCTGATGGGGAGTTTTGGTTAGTATCACAGTATAACCAAAAAAGTTATACTGTACAAGTTTTGGAGAGACAAACAAGGTACCATAGACTAGTGAGCTCTAAAACGAAGAGTACTTCCCGAGATAAGAAAAAGGACAGAAAAAATGGGCAGGAAATTCTTAGATGACAAAACTGGCAACTCTGTAAATGAGCAGGTTGTCATATACATCACGAAAAGAAGGATAAAACTTTGGGTTATTCTTGGTTTTACACTAACAAGTTCAAAAACATTGCTACAAGAAAATCCTTCTAGTAAGAAAAGGTAGAAAAAGAAATTAGAAAACATCTTATCAATGTCTCAGAAAAGACAGAAAGACAGAAAACTGTAATGTGCAAATAAACTCAGTCTCCTTTTACACATTACAGAGTTGGCTAGTTCAGGTCATATTTGAGAACAAATTTCAGAATATGTCATGCTTTGATATAATATATTATGAATTTTTGAATTATAAATGAAAAATGTAATTGATGTGCAGTACCGTGATACATTTCTTACTCTAATTCTTTGAAAATATTTGTGAAATTAAGATATCTTGTCTTAATTTTCAGTTATTTGATGTGGAATAATAAAGTCACCATGCAGAAAAAAATTATACTTTTTATTCCAAATAGGTGAAAAATTGTAATGTTCTTGCATTCAAAGAAATGGGTTAATGAAATCAGTTTTTCAGCTATATAAAAGCTGACTTCAGCTTATATAAAAGTCTTGGTCCTGTGCCACTACAATATTTAAATCTGAGCCTTATTAATATGGAATGTTTGTCATGGCTCACTGCCACTTTATCCCAACTGTTGACATAAAATCATCACTAGAAAAAGAACATAGCAAGGATTTTTGGATGCTGCCTCTGTCTGTTAGGGCTGTTGACCAGCAATGCAGGTCAACTGGGTTTTTGTTCTGGCCTGGTGGTACACATTAAAGGAGCATAAAGGCTGCTCTGAATTGTACAAGTACAGTGATTCACCACACAGCAGGGTTAATATCAGGGGAATAGTTCTCCATTCTTCATCTGTACTGCATATTCCTTGGCTGCAACCAAGAAAAGACTTTATTGAATGGATGCTGGAATGCTGATAGAAATTTCTTCTGTCATTAGCTGTAGCTCACCATATATTATGAACAATATGGAGTGCACTAAAGGCCACGGGAAAGATTTTGCTTTATCAAAGTGCCAAGTATAACAGTTGAAATAAGCTCTTCTTCTGAATTTAGGCAAATAAGACAGATTTAGAGCTATCTATTCTCCTCAATAAGAGTTTCAAGTATGTACTTGGAGTTCAAATTTTGCTTCATGTCAGCTAACAGAGTAGTATTAAGTGCTGAAGTTTGAAGGTTCGAATGCTGATGACCGGACAAGGTCCTGTGCAGCCTGCTGTAGGTGACCCTGCTTCGGCAGGGGGGTTGGACTAGATGACCCACAGAGGTCCCTTCCAACCCCGAACATTCTGTGATTCTGTGAAGAGATAATTTAGTATTCATAATAACAAGAAGATTTTTTTTCTTGTTTTTATTAGGTATAGTGAATTACCACTGCTGTATGTCATGATAATAATCTGTTGCAATGTTAATCACTAAATACTAGAATTAAAGATTTTATTTGGGAGGGAGGTGCAGGGGGAGCTTGTAATCTTCCATTTAAATACTGTGCCTGAACACACATGCATGAGGGTTTGAACTGAAATTTCATGGGAATCCTTAATTCCAACCTCTTCTAAATTCTCAGGTCTTGACTCTGTAACCATAACAACGCTAACAGAATGTGTAGCTGGGAGAAAGGTTGTGATGAAATTATTTTTATTGCATCTGAAGTGTCTTATGTTCTCATAAATTGTTTAAAGGTCATTCCTCTGAAGATTTCTTAAATTTGACTTTTTAGCAAGAAACTACAGAGTAAATTCCCTGAGCTTCTGTGAAATTCATCTCTAATATCAGGCAAGGACTGCAGTTTATGCAGAGAAAACATCCTAGCATTATTCTTTTCCATGGACTACATTGACACATGTAGAACTTATTGCAGAACTTAAGCCTTTTCTTGGGTATAAGTGATTCACACGAAGTGTAAACCACTGTCTCTGTACTACATGAAGGGTAAGCAAAAGACAAGTTTTGTGGCTTTTTTGTTTATTTGTTTCTTATAGACATTTAAAACACACGTAAAACAATTTAAAGAATGTGTTTAAGTTGCTGTAGTCTTAGCCTGTAGTAGTGCACCTAGCTTGTACAATGTTGAGAAGAAGCGGCATCAGATGTTATTGTACAGTGTTGTTTCCCATGTAAGCAGATAAATTTACGACTGTCTGAGAATGACAAAATGATTTATAATCTCCACTATGCACTGCAATCCACCTGCCAGGAGCAATGCCTTGTGTTGGCAGGCTCTGGTTAAAGCAGACCATTTCAGCTGATAAAAAGACTAGATCAATGCTGGAAAGCGGCAGCAGGAAAGGAAAGAAAATCTTTTTATGACATTTTTTTCTATTTGTGCCAAATGTGTCATTTAATACAGACAAAACACTTCTATTGTTCAAGCTTTTTAAATAACTATTTAATTCCACCTGGGCATTGCAGATTCATGCATATGAAAGCTATTCAAAGGGTAAACAGAAGTGAAAAGCAGATATGTGAACTGACTTTACTGCAATAAATACTTATTATTTCTTATCTAACTAGTTATAGTGCAGACAATAAACTAGTGACTATGTAGTACTGTTGCAGTCTGCCTAAAGGCAAACATTAAAAAACCTCAAACAAATCAGACCTCCACCCCTCAAAAAACAAACCTACAAACTAGCAAAAACAAAACAAGAAAAGGAAGGTCTCTGTGGAAAAATCCAGCCACTGCAAAAACATTCAGATGTTTTATTAGATTTTCTATTGATACCTAACTCCATCTGTTCTATCCACAGAACTGTCATTTAAGAAAAAAGCTTTTTTACTGTGAAATTAACAGGTCTGTCTTAAAACTAAATGTCCCTTCTATACTTTATTGCATTATTTCCCAATTTTACCTAAATAGAAAATTGGTGCCATTTCTGAAAGCAAAAGAATTTTACTACCAGCTGTCAATACAGCTGCATGGTCAGGCTTTCTGTCAGATCATTCCTTAATCTTTTTTCAGTCCTCTGGAAGTTGTAGCTAGGGGCTATATCTGAGACACAAACATGTAAAAAGTGGTTTTTAAAGATTTATGTTTTCTATCACTTTATCTCCTTGCTTTCTTTTCATCTGTGTTCTTCCCCTTCTTGGCGTGTTCTTCAAGAGCAAATCAAGCATCAGCTCCATGTGCATGTTCCACAAATAGCAAAAGAGAGGGTGGGAAAGAAACACAAGAGGGTCAAAGAAAGTAAGGCATGTAAGATTGGAAAAAAAAAAAACCCCGACAAAATACTAGAAAACAAGATGGACAGGCAGGCTGGCATAAAGGACTGATTCTTTACTGTAAATTGATTTAAACTAAGGCGTACCTCTTCAGTAAGTTTTTTTGCTTTGCTTCAACAGTTCACGTACTGAGGTACTGATATAGATTTCTTGAGTAGGTTCACTTCGTATTCTAAATGGTAATTTGTAGTAGTTTAATTTCCTAGGTTTCTTAGAGTAAGAGAAAATGGAGATAAGTCCCTGTTCTCACTAGTGAAGTGGTCTCTGTGCTAGGCGTATCACTTGGAGTACCTGCAACAAACCTCCCTCGGTCAGTAAGGTGCCAGCCCTGCACTCCCTGTATCCCATCTTTAACTCTAGTTCACAAAATTACTCATTTTCACTGTCCTATCCAAGCTTAAAATTTCAAAAGCTTTTATGGACAAGGTTATTTATTCTGATGGTCACTCTTTACAAGGCACAGCTCCAGATTCAAACCCAGTGGGATGAAACTCAGGACTCAGTTGTAATATGAACTCTGATCTCCGGTGGTCAGTGATCAATGTACCTACTGTATTGTTTCAAGCTCTTTCTTTTCTGTTGTGTGAACACCTCTTGTCAGCATCAGTTAGAATTAAACAATATGTTTTCTGGTGGTTTGACCTTTAAATAAAGTTAGGTTGAAATACTGCTTTTGTCCTAGAGAAAATTCCATTTTAAAAATCACTTTTTTTTAATGGAAGAAATCTTAAGCCTTCTATTTTGTTTAATGGTTATCTAAGTGGATAGTCATTTCCCTGTTGAATTGAGATCCAAATCCGTTCTTCAGTGCCAGGAGTAGCTTCATGATTTGTCCCACCAGGGCTTTTAACCATCAGTGCTATTTTATGCTAGTGAAAAATGTGTTATCATAAAACTATTATTTAAGAAGATGGGAAAAGGTAGCATTAAAATGGTGAATTTCAGGTCCGACCATCTGCTGTGAATGCATACTTCTGCTTCATTGCTGTAGCTGAGTGAATCTGTGCCATAAAGTAGATTGTGTGCCACATACCAACCCTCGGTGAATACTACTGGGGCCTATTTCTTTAAGAAGTAAAGGCAAAAAAGCTAATGACACAGCAAATAATTTCCACATAGCTCTGAATTTTCTTGTGATAGGATAAAATACACTGAAAAAAAATCTATCACAAGACTATCACACTAGTTTGAATTTTAGTGAAGCCGTAGAGTGTTTGTTTTTCAAACCAGTGTAATTCTCAACACAACAACTTCAAAATCTGGGTTTGTCCTGAGGTTTTTAGGGTAGGAGCCAGACAAAAGAATCAGACAAGAGATCAGGCAGGTTTCAGACACCGACAGAATTTCTTTAAGATTTTAATTCAAATTTTCTGTGAAACACAAGGTTTTTCGTGTGTCAACTAATTTCAATGAAGAAACACTTGCTCTGGAATTTTCTGATTATCTCTAAAATGACTGAAGCTAGAGGTGGTATTTACCCTTTTCCCTTTAATAAATGTTGTGCCTGTACCTAATGGGATGTCATTCACAAGCTGTCCATAGCACAAATCTCACCCTTGAGCTCCTACTTAAACATCAGATGCTGCTTGTTTTCCGTTTAAACATTTAACAGCAAGCATTAAGGTCTTGTTGCTCTTGCCTAGCTGTGTAACAGCTAAATGCACCTATCTAATCTGAACTAGTCATCGTGACATTGTTATAGCCAATGGTAAAGGATCCAGATGAGGATTCCTCTCTTTATTCCACACAGTGTAAACTTGTCTGAACCATTTCTAGGTACCTTCCTTTTCAGGTGGTTAATGTTAGCAAAATTAAGTCTTACTCTAAACCTTATAATTGGTCACCACAGTTTCATTGTGTAACTATGTAAAAAGCAATTAGATACACTGACTGAGTCCTTCCTTCTAGCAGTTACCTTTTCTTATTCAACACAGGTTGTAATTAGAACCTCTCATTGTGGCTACAAGAACAATGAATAATCACAGTGTGTCATGCTGGGGACCTGGGAGTAGCTGATAGCACACCCTGGGAGCAAAGAAACCAGAAAATACATGTAGAAAAAGATGATGCCAATACATGAATTTTCTTCCAAATTGCCATCAGTTAGAAATCTCTAAAGAATTTCAGTCTCTGTTTTAAGGAGCTCTCTCCAGCACATATCATTAAGTTCTTGGCTTCTAAGACTTACTACAGCAAGGACTGCCCCAGGTCAGTTAAGCACTATGTCATAAATAGCTTCCTTATTATTAGTTTATGGTGTATTTCCTTTCAGTTTGACTGAATTTTTGAGAGAATAGACAGCAACATAAAATTTTTCTTCTGTTTACCATATATCATTTTGTTCACCTTCATCATATCTGCTCCGACTCATCTTCTGTATAAATAAAATCTAATCTTTTCAGTCTCTGCCTTATGATTTTAATCACTGTAATCTCAAATGTCTTCTGTTTCACTCTTTATGCATAGTGCATGCTTTTATGATAAAAAGTGAGCAGTTACTTTCATTGAATAATCCATGAGGACGCATAGATCTTTTCTCACAGTACTTGCATTTCATTTAGAACTGGTTTATACCTCATATTACTCTGCCTCATGTTGATTCTTTTGTATATGCCAGTTATGAATTTTAGCAGTTTTCAGAATAGAAGCTATATCTAGGTCTTCAAGTCCTTGTTATCACACATAGTCACATCATATAATTCTATTCAGAAGTTTAGTTAGCTTTCTTTTATGACCAATTACGGGGAATTCTTGGCTTGCATATTTTTCTTTGTCTTGTTGGGAGTTTTCTGGGAGTTTCCAGCATCTCAGCACCTTTTAGATATGTGGTACCAAGTACAGAGGATACCTTCTGACTCTTCCGAAGCAACATGCTACGAGAAATGCAGGAAGGGTAAAAACCTTGCTCTTCTGTTTGGATACCTTCTAATAATTTCCTTGCAAATTTGTTCGTAGCCAGTTTATATCCATTTGTTCTTGTGCCAGTATCCTTCATTAACCAAAAAAGTCCCTCGACACCTTTGTTGTTTATTCTCTAAAATGTTTCTAGAGAAAAGCCATGTGCCTTTCAGCTTTTCTTTCTGTAGGCTAAACAAGCTGAATTCTTTTGGAATCCTCTTGTGAGGATTTCTTTTTTTCTATTTTTCTATTTTTCTGCACACCTTAGTAGTACTCCTCTACCATACCACAGGAATGGTTAGAACTGTCCACAGTGTTTCAGAGAACATCTGATTGTCTCCCAGTGAGTTAATGTGCCCTTACCTACATGCTACAGCTTCTTGACATTGAAGGTTACCATCAGCTTCGCCTGTCTTTCCAAGTGAGGTTTCTCCTTGTCCTACATCTCCTGTGAACTTAACCACAAACGGAATAATGTGGCTCCTAATTCCAGCTGCAGACAGCAGGCAACAGGTTATAGTCATAAGTGTGATACCTTCTGAGGCCATTCATGCAACACTCACTATTGTAGGAATCTTGTATTCTTAGATTCAGCAATAAAGACTAATCAGAGAGTTAGGGGTTTTTTTTCTTTAAGTACTTTGTTGATAATAACTAGAGTGCAAACAGATAATGACACTGCTGAAGTAGAGGTTGCTTTTTCCCCATAATGGAATGAAGAGTTACTGTTTTCATCACACTCATAAGCATCTAGCAAAGTTTATATTGCATAACACTGGTTGCAAAGGCTAGTGAGCAGACAAACTTCTATACTGATACAGCAGAGGAATGTAAAGTCTCTGTTTTCTGCAAAGAACTAAGCTGTGGGTTGTTTGGTTTTTTTCCCTATGTATCCTCTGTCACCACTCCTGGGTAGCCTGCACTTCAATAGGTATGGCACAGCTCCTGAATAATCTCAGCACTTGTGTGTAATGACCCTTATGTAATGTATTATAAACAGCAAATATACTATAAACAGCAATGGCAAATCTGGGTTCACACAGAAGATACTGGCTTGGTGCAGTGTGGCAGATTCAGAAGTACAGTCTCTAGAGGATACTACAAAGTGTACAGTCATACTCACAGGAAAATATAACAAGTCATCCACATATTACTTCCTTAATTTACATACTACTGATAACATGCACACTACATGGTTAAGTGAGTAACTGTTGGTCATTCTGAATGTACACATGATATAACAGATTAGGTTTTCTGTATGACATATATTTCAGATAAAAATAAGAAAAGCAGGTGTGTCTCACAGCAGAGAAAAGGTGTACTTTGGCAAGAGATATCAGTGAGAATGGCAAAGAGCGCTCTTGCAAGTAGGGATGGTTAGTTCTGTACTTCCCATTCGTTAATTGTTTTCTGTCAGTAGCACTGTGAGCTACATTACAGACACTTGCAGACAAAAGTAGAAATTAGTATAGTTTTTACATTTATCACATGCTGAGTGTACCTCACTCCCATCTGCTTATGAAATTTCTGTGGGCAGAAGCAGCTTTGGTCACTGCTGTTTCTGTAGCGGCTAATTTTTCTGTTTTGTCTCCATTACTTGTTGAGCAATTCCTTTCCCACATCTGTGTAGATTTAAAATAAAAATTCTGTAGACATTTCCATGATCACAAAAGATGATTAACATTTCAGGACCTTTTCTTAATATTCATTCTGCCTTTTAATACAATTCTTTTTAAAATAAACAGAATTGGCACTTCAGTTAGTAAATCTGAAGAAGTGCAGAGGAGATGCTGAATGGATATTTAGTATTTAACACTCTGAATGCTGCTAGATTAGCATCAAATATGATTTAATTTTTTTTAACCTTTCATAGAATCACAGAATCATAGAACCATAGAATCACAGGTTGGAGAAGACCTCTAAAATCATCACATCCAACCATCCACCCAACACCACCATGTCTACTAAACCATATCCTGAAGTGCCACATCTACACGTTTTTTGAACACCTCCAGGGATGGGACCCAACCACCTCCCTGGGCAGCCTATTCCAATGCCTGACCACTCTTTCAGTAAAGCACTTTTTCCTACTATCTAATCTAAACCTCCCCTGACGCAACTTGAGGCCATTGCCTCTTGTCCTATCACTAGTTTCAGCACAAAACATGAGGAGTCTTGAGAAAAGTAAAAACAGTATATTGACAAAAGCTAGGAACTTTCAAAAATGAAAATGCAAAACACTACTTTATACTGGAAGACCTTAGTCATTATGAAACATTAGTAGTTACTGCTGTTGGGGAAAAAAAGAATAAAAGGAAAAAAACCCATCCCAAACCCAAGAGATTTCAAAGTTCAATTTTCCACATGCATCAAGGTCGTTCTTGAAAATACAGCTTGTTGGGGCTTTTTCTTTCCAAGTTAATGAGGAGCTGTGTTCATGCTTGTTCTTGGAGGTCATGGACTTGATTCCCTACTGCAAAGCTCTTCTCTTGTCATTTGGCCCTACCCAAGAGCCATATGTAACACCGATGCATTAGAGTGATAGGGTTTATCTCAGACTGGAGAAAAGAATTGTGCAAGTAAGGAATCAGATGTCAGGAGGAAAACAAGCAATCAAATACACATCTGCATTTATTTTGAGTTTTGCATATGCTACCTTTAATAGAGCACGAAGTTTGATATTTTGAAATGCAGCAGTGTATCAACCAGATATGTCCTTGTAAATTAAACCTGCCCTGAATGAACATTAAAAACTACAGACATCTTGTCTGGTTTTTGTTTTTCATTCTGAGTGAAATGAGCCATAACTCCAGGCACAGGATGCAGCAACACAGGCAATGCTACATTCATTCCTCCGCATTACTAATATCTGTATTAGGAAAAAATGAGCTGGAAATCCTAGAAGCAAATTTGGAGGGTTAACGTTCTCCCCTCCAGGGTCACTCTCCCATAAGAACTTGCTAATAGCAGAAGACATTTTGTCAGGCAGGATAGATTAGAATGTGCACTGGGATGGAAGTATTCAAGTGTTATTTCATCTGTCTTTCCCTCTTGCTCCTTTTGTTTCAACTATGAGGAGTTTCCTGTCTGAATGGATTGCAATGGCTATCTCTGTATTTCAGGTAATCTTAAGATTCATGTAAAATGTGCTGCTGCTAATTAGTCAAGATTTAATTAGTCCAAGGAAGTTAATTGTACATAAATAAAATGGAATTCCAGCTTCATGGCTCAAGAGATAAATACAGAAACTTTTCAGAGTTGTCCGTCTCACAAATAAAACAGCAGAAAAGAATTATTAAGGAAGCTCTTCAAAATTCCCGTTACCCTGCTAATAAAGATTTAGCACATTGCCCAGAAGACATGGTTGATCTGCGCTCTGTGAAATCCTCCCATCACATCAGCATTTGCGTATCCCCAGCTGCTCTCATCAGAGAGGAAGCTGATAGTGACTTTGAAGAAGCAACTTATCTGCCTCTCAACTGAAAGTAAAGCCCTGTAAGTACAGTCCATGCTCAGTAGTGGGTAGGTACTTAAGAGTGTTCTCCTTCATTAACTGAGCTTCAAGTAAGCCATCTCTTGGGTGCATACCACAGGCTGTTCTGACCTACCTGGAGCTGTTAGAATAATTAAAGTTCACTTCAAGATTGCATGTGTCAAAGACTACACAGTAGAAAGGTGAAGTTTGACTTCATTTCCCATAAAGATGCCTGATATCATTCCTGTTATTCACTGATAGAGTTTTGCAGCAACAGCCAAAGGCCTAAGTCTGGGGGTTGAGACTGTACAATTGTGATTGCAAAAGCACAGGAATATGTATTCTGTGCCCTCAGTACAAACACCTAAGGAAATCTCTTCCATGACCTCAAAACCACTATGAAATAATACCAGATTTTGGTTGGAATTTGCTTTTTGCACCTTTTTTCCCTGATAGTGTCATTTTATTCCTTGATGAAAAGAGGGACACTTCTGTTCTTTTACCAACCAGTCCTACATGCATTGGACAGAAAGTAAATTCTACGGGAAATGTCACTAGATGGGAATAACGTAATTTCAACACCTACCTCACACAGTTGCAAAGGATGAGCAGGCAGAAGGCTGCAGAGTCAGACTCAGAGAAGTGGGTGTATTTATCTCATTCCTCCAGCACAATAGGTTCTGTGTTTTGTTATAAAAGTTTTGCTTAGCTTCCAAAACAATTTGATTGATTGGTTATGGTCTGTAACAGTTTCTGGTTTATGTTTAATATAAAATTATATGTAGCCTTATAGCATTTTCAGACCTGTAAAATATTCTCAGTCTTCTGGATTTCTTATCAAAATCTCTTACTATCCTAGAGAAGACCACGCCCAAAATATTTATATGTTTTGAAAATACCCCTCAGTTTTCCAGTTTAGTGAAATAACTGGAGCTTGTTTAGAATTATTTATATTTAGTTGTAAATTAATGGTACAGAACTGTTATTTTCTCTAATCTGAGTTATTGGCAGATATTGATGCCATTAAAAATCTCATTCTGTTCTCTCCCCTCAAGTTAGTGATTTCTCCACCACGTCTATCACTGTAGTCAGCTAGAGTTTCTATAGAGGATAGATAGAAAAGGATCACAATCTTGTAAGACATCTATAAAACAAGAAAAAGTTCCCCTCTACTCTGTGCACTCTGTGCACGCTCAGCTTCAGTAAAAGCCAGAGGTAGTGCTTGTATCAGCTAGAGCTAAAGATGATAATGAACAGTCTTGCGATGTTTTTCTTGCAGCCTCACTGAAAGTTGCAGGCTTGTCAGATAACTGTAACTCATTTTCTCTTGTTTTATTTTGCTTGAGAAGATGGCATTTTGTAAGTAATGAACAGCCAAACCTTAGAAAGAGTTGAATCAATCTCCAAATTACAACCTGGAGTTTTTTGGTAGTGTTGTATTTTACCACAGTGGCAGGGATGATTGCTAAGTTCCCCTCCCAAAGATAAAAATTAACAAATAAATTAATGTGTGAAGATACAAGTGGGAGTTCTTAACCAACTGATTGATACTGAAGAGCATCACTCTTCAACTATTTGGTTGTTTAGCACTCCTTTTCCATCCTGGTTTTGAAGATGACCTATGTTGTCTTTTCCATCCTTATTCTTTTTTGCGTTGCCTCCTCACTCTAATAGTTCCCATGCTTTATGCATTAGAATATTTTTCCCACCTATTTTTTTTTTATTTGTCCTAATCATTTATGAAGTTTCAGAGATACTACCTCTGCTCCATCTTGATCCATTTTTTACCCCATTTTTTTTTGTAAGCAATGGCAATATTGTAAGGTGACGCTTTTGGTAACAATCTATTTCCACACAGTGGAAAATCATTTCACTGGCCAAAATTACACAGGTTTATAGTCTGACATCAAATTCCTAAGCGGTATGTGTCATGTAACATAAAACAATACTGTCGGGATTCAGAAATTTGGAGGGGAATAAATGGCCAAACTAAGGTAGGTGGTAGTTGACTATAAAACCTGTATGAATATATAGGAAGATAAGCCGGTTATCTATAAGACTAAAAGGCGCTTTACTTTTTTATTCATAATTTAAACACAGATAGCATGAATATGTGGAAATATTTCATCAATAAATGGAAACATAGCATATGAAGATATGTTTAGCTATTACTGGGTAGTAAGATTTTCCCATACTCTTACCAGTACACACACTTGTTTTATGAGAACTATCTCTTTGCAGCTCTGAGGGGAGTCATGCCCTGGTGGCTCCAGAGCAGCAGATGGCCCCTCTCTTGTCATGTCTGAGTAGTGCTTGTGCACAGCTGCAAATCTGTTTTCTGATTCTTTCTTTTACAGTCAAGTAAGTTCTGCAGTGGCAAGAAAGAGGGAGATTTTGGTTAAAAGCATATCTAGCTCAACAGAAAATCTGGCAAATGGGGAGAAAGGAAATTATACAATAGAGAGCAATCAGGAAATGATTTTGATGGGTGATTACCATCAGATTGCAATGTTTCTACAAGGATCTGCAGGGCTTGGTATGAGCCCATCTGCAATTTGACATTTGTATAAAATCATCAGTCCACAAAAAAGAACAGCTTATGAGTGACAGGGGTTTTTGTAGTATGCTGAAGAAGGACTGAAGGGACCAGGTATTTTCAGTCACTGAATACAATGGGTCTCCAGCTCTGGCAGAGCTGTCAGCTGAAATTGTGCCACTTTTTCTTTGAAATGAGCATGTCAGAATATGCTACTGGCTCCAGTCTCTAAAGCTAAGATTCTTTAGCATACCAATTATTAATCTTGAACAAAGTAACCCTTTAACCAGAGAAAACTCAGGTCTGTGGGGTAAGATGGATTAAATAAATCTCTCTCTGCCTGATGTATTCGAGTAGGGCTGGTACTTTCCTCCCAGCATGTTCTCTGCCCACTATTTTTCAGTGATCCCCCGGGTAGCAACAAATCCCGTATCAGCCTCTTTTGGTCTTTAGAGAAGTCATCCTCCTCCTGTCGTGTCTGAGACTGGGATACGGAACTGCTTTCTGACTTGCCCTGATCCTTTCAGGATTCCCCTAAATTCCAGCGAGGCTGCAGACAGATGCTTGCTGCTCCTATCATAGAATCATAGAAGCACGGAATGGTTTGTGTTGGAAGGCACCTTGAAGATCATCTAGTTTCAAACCCCCTGCAGTGAGCAGGGACACCCTCCACTAGACCAGGCTGCTCAAAGCCCCCATCCAACCCGGCCTTGAACACCTCCAGGAAGGGGGCATCCACAGCTTCTCTGGGCAACCTGTTCCGGTGCCTCACAACCTCAAAGAATTTCTTTCTTATATCTAATCTAAATATAGCCTATTTTAGTGTAAAGCAATTACCCCTTGTCCTATCACTACACACCCTTGTAAAAAACCCCTCTTCAGTTTTCTTGTGGGCCCCTTTAAGTAATGGAAAGTTGCAATAAGGTCTCCTCACAGCCTTCTCTTCTCCAGGCTGAACAGCCCCAACTCTCTTCACGTTTCCTCATAGGAGAGGTGCTCCAGCCCTCGGATCATTTTCGTGGCCCTTCTGTGGACCTGCTCCAACAGCTCCATGTCTTTCCTGTCCTGAGGGCTTCAGAGCTGGACAGGACCCCAAGTGGGGTCTCACCAGAGCAGAGCAGAGGGGCAGAATCACCTTCCTCGATCTGCTGGCCGCACTTGTTTTGATGCATCCCAGTATACAGTTGGCCTTCTAGGCTGCAAGCGCACGTAGACTCTCCCTACATCCACCATGTTCAGTCATTTTCTGGGAAAATGAAAAACTCTTCTCCCTCTGGAGAGTCTCAGTTAGCTCAGTGTGCAGCTGCTAGGATAAGGCACACAGGCAATACCATGTGCTAAATATTGACAAACACCACTAAGTTCTCTCTCGCATATTCAGATGAAATAGCCTTAATATAAAGGTTTAGTTGTGTATATGTATTGTATTTATAAGGGTAGGAGAGGAAAAAAAATAAAAAATAGAAATTACTTTATAAAAATTGGTGACTATGGAAGAAAAGTTGGTGTTACGGTGAGAAAGCAACTTGATATACAATCCTCCCCACATTAATAGTTTGTGAAACTAATAAAGAGAGAAATCACAAGAAGTGAAACTTTTCCTATTCACATGACATTACTAGGACGGAAACTGGATTATTACCATCACTTCTTTCTGATGCTCCTTGTAAAAAAAAAAATTGAAAATTTATGAAGCTCAAAACCACGAGCTACGCTAATGGAAAAGTTGGTAGAAGCCATCCCAATGTGGCACTCAGGGTGCGGTTCAACTCAATCAAGTGGGTGCCTGAAATTTAGTTGTCAATATGTAGCTATACCTCTAACAACCCTTTACACTAATCATCATTTAGGGTTTGTAAAGGTAGGTGCCTACAGCCATTTTGAGGCTCACTGGTGCACCCAGAAGGGCTGCATAGAGTGCTCCCAACTGCCACCTGTCTTACCAGAGGCAGCCGACCCTCACCTCGGTCTCCAAGGTCCCTTCATTCTGATGGAGAAGGCCACAATTAAAGCATGTAGCCAAAAGCTAAACCTAGACAAATTAAAGAGAGAAATTATATCCATTTTGTTGGTGACTGTGATTAACTGTTAAGCAACAAGTGTAAAAGAGAACATCAAAGCTTGTGTCAGATGGTTTGTATTTTGGTTACATCAAATCAAGACTGGATTTGAAACAAACAGCAAATTTAGAATAATTTGACATGGCTGAGGTTGTTAGCTCAAATGTAGCGCTTTGGTTTTGAAGAGGCATTGTTGAAGGGGTATCATTTTTACGAGAAAATGGAAAACCAAAAAAAAGACAGATTGGGTGGGGGAAGAAAAATATCTCTGATCTCTAATCATGTATCTTTCTCTGCTTTAGGGTCCCAGATCCTCAGCTTGGAAATGTGTTTACTTCTCATGGATGATAACAGGGAAATTAGTCAAATTTCTTTTGCTGCAGGATGACTGTATGATGCCAAAGCGGACAAGGAAGCCAAGTCTAATCTTTGGACTTTGTTATGTTTTATTTTACTCTGTCTTAGGTTTGCTTTGGGTATTTCTCTCTTACATTTCATTCTGTTAACTTTGATGATGCTGTTTGTGATTCCTGGGTGAACTTTAGTCACCAGCAGAAATTCTCAAAAAGCCCCATTCTCAAAAAGATTAGCAATTTTTGTGTGTTTGTCACTGTTTATTGCCCTTGCTTCTCCCTTTTTCAGAAATTTTTGTTTTATTCACAGATGTGAAAAAGAATGGAAAGGAAACCGTTGCCACATAAATGCTAAGCCTCTTCAGCCTCCAACTTCAAGTCTCCTTCAAAATGGTGGGTCTGTAAAAAGAAAGAAATACCTTTCAATTCATTCTTTGAGTGTTTCCTTTTACTTATTTCCATCTTTGCTCTGATTTTGCAGGTATTTGGATTGGGTTGGGTGTCGGTTTCTTGCTGATTAAAATTACGGCTGCTACCTTGTATTTCCTTTCGAAGAAGACAGTTCCAGGAACGTAAGTGAAACTTCTATTTTGTGTAAAACAGACACAAATGTGGCACAAAGAAATGGCTACCTGCCCAGTCTCTTTGGTTTCAACTTTTAAATCTCCCCAGAGTCTGTTTGCCTTCATATGCAGTACTAAGCATAAAACCTAGCTTTGGAACAAAAACTCACCTTAGTGGACCCCAGTCTGGAAAAAATGAGTTATGGCTTGACTACTTAGAATGTCTTGCTTGCAACATTGTATGATTATTCCTAAATTATAAAATTCGTCATTTATTCACCATAATAGCTGTAGCCCTGATTTTTATACATGATAGTTACATGTGAAAAATAGAAGCTATTTACTGTTTCTTGAAACCTCCAAGGACAAACTAGTTTCTTACAGGCAGATTCACAGCTCTTCCTGAGGCTACTGAGTACCACATGCACCTGGGGGGACTTTTTTGCCCTAAATGTTTCAATATTTACACACTTCTGAGAACTTTCCGTGTGATAACTGGATGGAATAAAAGTGGGAGGGGAGGGTGGGTTCTATTTTAAAATATTAGGGGTTTTTGTAAAAAAACTGTAATAGATTGGAAAAAATGAAAGCTGTGAGACCACAGAATTATGCAATCTTTTTTTAAAAATCATAGTTTGCCCCCTCTCCTTTAGTTACTACAGACATGCTCACAATCTGACTTTCTGTTTCGATGTTTTATAACTCATCTTAATCAGCGCTTCTTTGGAAGCGTCTCACCAATGTGACTTTATCTGTTCCTTTCGCCCGTTTCCCTTACCAATTCATCTCAAGCCCATTATCCAATACTGCCATCATGGCCTAGGGTCACCCCAGTCCAGACGTCTTGGCTTGTGGTGCAAGGACCTGTCTTGCTCATGGTGAATGGGTGCTCTGCGTGGTGATTTTTTTTTTTCAAAATCTCGATTTCTTCCATCCAGTACTATGTTTGCTAGTAGTATGGTGCAAATAGCAACTAAATTATCTTCTGACATCCTACAGCATATAGTGTATTGTCGGTAAAGGAAAAAAAATCAGCAAAATTGGTGGTAGTTTTTTTCGAAACAGTACTGGTATACTAGAGCTATCTCCTCATCCAGTTATTCGATTTCAGAGCTTTTTAAGATATTCCTTAGACTGACAGTTCATTATTCTGCAGGCATATTTTCTAGCCCTTCCTGTCATCCCTCTGGTAATCACTGCTTTCTCTCTCCTCCCAAATTTAACTTTTAAAAAAAATTTTTGTTATTTCTTATTTTCCTATAACACTTGTATTTTTTCTCCTCCCATCTATTGACTTAGTCTGCTAGATCCTTCCCTGTCAGCAAAAACCTACCACTGTCCCTTCCTCCCATTCAGCAATTCCTGTTGTGCATTGCCTTGTCCATTTTCATATTGTTAGATTTCCCTGACCCCTCATTTTCTTCTCCAGAATTCATCTTCAAAGCTGTCTCTTTTCCTTTAAACCTGTGCCCTGCTATAGACTTTTCTTGCTTTAGGGATGTTGTTATCTCCTAAACTATCTACTAAACTGTGCAGACTCCTGTCCTGACATTATTGCTGCTGACATGTCTCCTAACACTGCATGCTACCCCTGACAGGTAAAGTTGCCTATGGACACAGAAGCAAAATGTTGAAGCAGGAACATTTAGTGGTTGTGCTACTGTTAATTGAATGCATAGCTGCACCTACTTTCTTTATGTCTGCTTCCTCTTCTGTAAAGTGGGAAAATAGCATTTCCTTATCTTACTTCACAGGGACTTTAAGACTTAATTCATTCACATTTATACAACCTGCTAAGGTACACATATGGAAAGGCACCTCAGAAGTGCAAGATAAGTTGTATTGTAAGAGCTGCTTGATTTTTTTTTTTGCAATTTCAATTAATACTTTCAAAAAAAAAAAAAAGGCTAATATTTTTTCTCAAAATGTGTTTGATGGCGTTTCAATTAACAAATGATTATATTTTTCTTAGGCTACTTCTCGTGTGTTCTGAGCACTCCCTTTTGCCTTTTTCTTTCATAAATGTCTGCTTAAGGGTTGCTGCACTGCCATCCATTTCTCTTCTACCCACATATCTGTATTCAAGGAATATTTTTTCCTTTCTTGTAATTATACATGCTAAAAAAATAGAGTCTTTTTTGTACATGAAAGTGTACCCTGTTGCGTGTGACACCAAACACTTAAGTGCCTTATTAAGTATGTAATAAAACAGGAATGAATGAAGATCTTCTTACCATGGTACTAAGAAAATATTACAGCTCTGTCATGAAAAGAATCAGAGCTGTGAAACAGAGGGCTAGAGAGTTTACATAGCAAAGCTCATTCTGGTCTTGCTTGTTTTCACTGGGGCTGCCAAAAAGGTAAGTTATGATGATGGAAATTTTTGTGGTTCCAAGTTTTTTCTATTAGGAACTAAGAATGTCAAATCATTTTGCCTATGATACAGAATAAAAGCTTTTATTTTCACTGGTTTTAATCACAGTTGACTTAATATGTAAGTTAAAATGCATTTTATAGGCATCTTATCAAGAAATAATTTAACTAATAAATGGCAATTTGATTGAAATTGTGAAAACAATGAAATCTGAAGCTTAGAATTTGAGAGGTTAAGCTCATCCTGGCAGTTTGTCTCTCCCTCTTCAACTACCTATTATATGGCATGATTTGGTATACAGAAATCATGGCTGGAAACATAGTAGTAAATTAAGGCAAGTTATTCCTTAACTGTATCATCAGTAATCAGAAGTGATTAGTCAAAATGCAGCCAATGTTATCACACTGAAGTTTGGATCTTTAACATAAGGTTTTAGAATAAGAAGTGACTTGTGTTTGCGTAAGTCTGCAAAATGTACAATGTGACAGCACCACACAGAGGCATGACTCTCTACTATTTTTTTTAGAGGAATTTGATGAACTAGAGGAATTTAAGTGTGCACAAGAATATTTTCCTACAATTCATTTTTACTTCAAAGGCTTGCACCTGCTTTTAGCCTTCCTGGGTTGTTTTCTTAAAGTCATTAGGCACTAGAGGCACTCTAGGAGTGCCTGCTTGGCCGTTCTTTCACAGGGAAGCTTTCACACACTTGAGCCCATATTTACTGCCTTTTGATAAATTCTTGCTAGATATTTTTTAATAATTTCTATTAGTGTCTCCTTTTTCTGTACTGGTATAGAACCACACATGCAGGCATTGGCAGATGGTCCTCCAGAGGCACACTATCAGTTGTAGGTGCTAGCTCCCAGGACATTTTAAAATGGAGTGCAGGTACATCTACACCACAATGGAAATAGCACAGGAACGTGTACAAGAGCTGAAGGAGAAGTTTCAGAGTCCAGTAGAACTAATTTTTTCATCAGAAAACAAGGTAGCAGGCTGTAGGGGTAGGCTGGTGACCCCTTAGATGATTGCTGGCTAAGAAGTTGTCAATAACAGCGGTGAGAATTTGAGAGTTACATTTGTGGCTCTTTTTCTTCACTGGAAAGATTGATAGTGCCTTAACCCTTCTTTTCAACTCAGAAAGAACGCTGTGTTTTGTCTTTACTCTCTCCTTCTTCTCCTTCCTTAGCAAAAATTTCATCTCTGATCTGAAGGCTTTAAACTCTTCAGTGCCTGTGTAGGAATTACTGGAAGTCATTGTATATTTCCTAATGGACAAAAGCAGCCTGCCACGTGGCTTGGCAGAAGTGTATTTCATTACCACAATGGCATTCAGATATGCAAGCTTCTTCCCAGCTCCTGGCTGGGGGTATGTGAAACTTTTTAAAAATCAGAGGAAGCTTATAAGTTTCTCACACTCCTGTTCGTGCTCCAGAGATGACGTTCCTTAGTCCAGAAGGGAAGGCTGCCAGTTACTCCACTTCTTCAGTGGCATCTGTCCTCATTGACCACATAGAAGCAAAGGTTCATTTTAGCTTCCATTTTATTGCTGCTGCCTTCTCATGCTTCATTTTGCTTTAAGTGAGAATCAAATACTTTCTGCCCAGTTAAGCTATGCTTTTTTGCTACTGCCTCCAAAGCAGTCAATGTCCCAGTGTCAATCCTTCCAGCTTGTTTCTTTCCTATTCTTGATCTGTGCCATCAGCTGCAATGCTAATGTACCACAGCTGTTATTAGTCCTGTCAGTTATAATGAACACAGAACATTAAATTTTCCAAAGCATGCCAATAATGTATCTTGCCATGCAGGCAACAGAGTGACAAACCGAGATGCTCTGAGAAAACATTTTAAAATGACAGAAAGTCATGGGAAAACAGGACCCACAGAGGCCATTTTTCATCCTGCCACAGGACTGACTTAATTGTATCACTTCTGGGTTTGCACTTCAAGACCTCTACCAACATGAATTTGATGGCCTCCTCAGGCAGTCTTGGTACCCTAGGTAGAAAGAAAGTTTGCTTTTTAGAAAGGTTTTTTCTGACTGCTAATATGTCTGTTTACAATTTAAGTTCATTCCTACTCAAAACGGAGAAGAACAGATCATTCCCCTTCTCCTCGCAAAAAAGCTTTTATGTACTTGAAGGCAGTTGTCATGCCTCCTTACAGGCTGCTTTCTTTAGGCTAAACAAGCTCCGTGCTTTCAGCCTTTCTCCATGGTTAAGGTTTTCTCACAGGTATGATTATTCCTAGTTGCTGTCACCAGGACTTTCTCCGATTGGCCCATACCCTGCTGGAGGTCTCGTGTGTGGAACAGATAGCGTACTCCAGAGGAGGCTCTCCAAGGGAATCTGAAGGACTGCCAGAGGTTATTGCTGGCTATGCCTCTGTTCCTATATCCCAAAGTGATAAACAGAATGACAACAGAATGACTTTTACTGAACTGTTTTCAGCTTGTGAACTGGAATGGAGACAGATACTATTCTTGTAGAATGAGAGAAAAAGGTGCAGTTTTATGAGAAAAGGAAAAACAAAACTAGGAAACAGCAGCCATAACTATTGTTTGGAAGCTGTTTTATTAGTCTAATGATGCTATAAAAATCTATTCCTTCTTCTGTAGAATATTTGTTACCTGAAGGATGAAACCCGATGGTATAGTCAGAAGTCTTCAGTTTTTCTGAAAAGTGCATGTCACAACAACAACACATAGGAAAGGTTGCAAAGAAACAAGAGGTGATGCTGAAAGAACTGAGCAAATCTCTCTGTCTACAGCCTTCAAGATCACCAAAATAAAAGATGCAAAGGACAGATTTTTTAAAAAAATAGATAATGAAGTTTCCTAAGGTGATTCAAAATGTACAAAGTGCAGACCTAGGAAGCCCAGATGGCATATTAGTCTAATCAAGCATCCAAGTGACTTGTAGATGATTCTAAATCATAGAACCATAGAATGATTAAGGTTAGAAAAGATGTCTAAGATCATCAAGTCCAACCTTCAACCCACCACCTCCATGCCTACTAAATGCGGCTTTTGGAAATTCTGCCCACCTTGCATCACACCTCCCGTTTCTTCTACGGGTTGTGAAAAATATCGTCTACTTCTGCAAACCTAAATTTAGTTTAAAAGATTTTATAAATGCTTTGGAAATTGAGGTCTTGAGTTAGAGTTTCTGTTTAGAACAGAAGCTTTGGTGAATCTGCAAAGAATTCTTTTAAGGGATTATTATACTTAGTAGCTTAATTGTAATTGAATCTTTGGCCTGCTAGGATTTTGTCACTGTTGTTATGGACCTGATGATAAACCTCCTTCTAGTACTGTATTTTCTACAAATTTTGTGTACTGTCTAAAATAAATATTTGATTTTTCATTGAAAGGTACATTGAACAGTATAAAATTCTGAGCTATTGCATCCAAAAGAATGAAATCTAGATACTTTAATTTTCAATTAAAAAGCATGATGTTACTCAGCAGTCCTTTTAGACACTGGCAGATATTTTGTGGAGCATACAACTTTCTCCCATCTCTGTGAATTTGTACTGGAGAAACATGTGACAAGGCAGTAGTTTTCGCTACTGAAGAATGCAGATGAACTTAGCAAAGCTATAACCCATGTGACCTCATCCCAAGATGATTAATCCTCTCCTTTCCTGCTGTGGTATTTCTGGTTACATTAGAAAACCCAGCTCTCTCTGAGCTGCCTTACTCACATGTTTGAGTCTTTTTTTTCTCCTAAACCATCCTATGCTTGGCATTTTTAACCCTAATTATTCCCTGTTTGGTACAGTCTTCTGAACTTGGCATTTATGGGTTTTCTTCATAAACGAGATTATAAACATTTCATAATGATTAATTATTCTGGACCATAGTTTTTGTAAGCGATGAGTTACTCTTGCCCTTACTGCACAGTGGTAACACATACATAACTTTCTTCACATCATGAGACCTTGTGATGGGCATATTGCTATTTACTGTAGCAATAAGCTACCATTTTCTATCAGGGCAATGTTTCACTTGTGTCAATTAACAGCAAGCACTGCAAGAATGAGTTTAACTCAAGCCACTGCAATACATACAGTTAAGCTGCCTGATCAAGCAGTTTAAAATTAATGTGTAAACTGATGACCAGATGGCAACACTCACCCCTCTGACTAATACTGCACTTCTATGCTTTCCTCAGCAGTACTTATATTGGTGACAGAGTACTGGAGTGGGCATAGCACTGCTTTGCTCTAATAAGAAAAACTTTGTATTTCTAATTAACTAAAGATATAAAGTATTGAGTTTATTTCTAGGGACGTATACACAACATGTAAAATAATTTGAATATGTCATCTCAGTTCCGAAGCACAGACTTCTTCAGGCAGTTACCACCTCATCCAACTGATGGACTTGTGATGCTTGATAGCACTTGTGTAAATATGATTAATTATTCCCTTGTACATTTCTGTGGTCTTTGAAGTCATTTAAAAATGAGATAATTTTTTAAGGATGGTGATTAGTATCCTTTAGAAAGAATTGCTTACCACATTCACAAACAGGGTGTAACCATACATATGTCTGTATAAATACATTCTTATACAGGATATACATATATGCATCTATGTGCATATACGTATAACGTATAAGTTACATGTAAGGTAATATATTCAAGGTGATTTCCAAAGCCCTTCTTTGGCAAAAAGTTTCCTAAGACAGGAGAGAACTTCAGAAAGCTTATTTTCCACCTCGCCTAAATCTGGGGTACATAAATTCCACCAATGCCCACATTTTGGGCCAAAAAAATCCCATAGTCCTTAAGATTAGGTGCCAACTACATATGCTCTTTCATGATTCAGACCTAAAGTAGAGGGACACCGGAAATCTGCTGGACAGCCTAAACAAGACTCAGTATTCATGCTTAAGAAAACCTCACACATGTAGACAGGACCAATTTCAGCACCAAACACAGCAACCACAGACATGCTCTTGAAGAACTCCGTCAGCAGCCTTCTTGGTGCCCACAGTTTGGCACAGTACCCTGCTGGTTTGTTACGCTCCTTGCAAAGGAAGCTGGAGATCTGTGTTCAGCATCCTTTCTGCCCTCAGGACAGACCTCAGTACTCAGGGTGTTCTTGCCCAAATTAGCAATATGTAAGTCTTGGACAAATTGCTTAAGTTCAATGGAAAAGTGGGGGATGAAAAAGAATCAGGCTTGTCCCTATCCTGATCATTTCCTATTGGCACATTAAAGGTGGTTCCCACTATGAACTGTGTGACTTGTGTTGCCCTTTGGAAGTGTCTCCACTGACTCTAAGCAGAATTGATGTGCTTAATTCCCTATCACGCTGTTAGGCCACACTGTTGGTTTGTGATGTTTAAATGAGACACCAAAATTAAGGCATGCAAATCTGGCCTTTGGGCACTAGTTGGAAGCAGAGCCAAGTTCCTTAAAAACTTCTTATCTGAGTTTGCTTCTGGCCTCCGGTTTTGTGAGCCGTGGTGTGATTTTAGAGTAAAAAATCAATTCTGTGTGCATTTTGTGAATTTATTCAGGAGGATTAGTATGCAAATATACACTTAGCAGGCTTATAAATAACCTTATATATTATAGCTTCACTAAATTAACTAAAAGCATCAGACTATCATGATTTATTAAGATTAAGATTAAGAT
>Ga0065711_1026771_pt1 | contig 60176 bp, 37 predicted proteins | sample Hoacrofraction12_FD_59098 | JGI IMG/M metagenome (GOLD analysis project Ga0065711, IMG submission 59098) | Hoatzin crop microbial communities from Cojedes, Venezuela - Epithelial fraction 12 v2 (version 2) | ecosystem: Host-associated > Birds > Digestive system > Esophagus > Crop | place...
CGCGCTGCAGCAGGTAAGCGCCGGTGCGGGTGCGCTCCCGCACCCCGTGGGGGAAGCACAGCCACGGGACCGGCGCCGCTCCCCTCCCGCCCCGCCGGTCCCGGGCCGCGCCGCGTGAATCCCGCGGCCCCCGCGCCTTCTCGCCCCGCAGCAGCCTGCCCCTTCCCGGCCGCGGCGGTGGGCTTTGGCGGGGGGTTGGGTTTTACTGTTTCGGGGTTTTTTTTTTCCTCCCCCTCCGGCTTTGTTCGTTTCGGTGCCGCAGAAGCCCAGGAGCAGATGCCCCGGGAGCCGGCCGCCCGAGCTGCAGGCGGCATTCCTGGCGCCCTAGCTCTGCTCCTATTAAAGCAAAGCGAAACTTGATGGATTTGATGCTGGTGCTCTCCTGGTCCTGCTTATTATGGCAAGTACTGCCACGGTGAAAAGAAACAAGGAGAAGAATTAAGAGACCAGCACAGACCCTGCTTTTTTTTGGCCGGGCTCTGGAATACCAGCGAGAACGCCGGGAGGGAGAAAGCCGTTTATTGAAGTGACAAAGCAAATGCTCCTGCATCCTATGACTCAACGAAAATCTGCATTTTCAGCCAGGCCCACGTCCTCCTCAGCGGGGACGGGCTGCAGGTGAAGCCCCTTTTCACGAGCACCCAAGCTAACTGGCTTTGGACGTGCCCTGTTCTTGCCTGTAATTGGGACTTTCATCATCTGAGAGGGAAGGCTGTGAATAAATCTTTACAAATAAAGCTGCAGCGTTCTTACTGAGTACATGCAGTAGGCTTTCAGCATGGACTTCGGTGGTCATGAAAAGATGCTTTTAAGCCAGTTCTTGAAGCACGAGGAGGTGAAAAAAGTGTGTCCCTCTTTTTTTTTTCTTCTAGTCACGCAGCAGTCAGCACTAGCAGTGCGAGAGCGCTCTGTTACCTAGACCTGGGTTAATAGCTCATAGAAAATATTTCTAGAGGTGCTTTAGCATTTTTATTCATCTGAATTAAGCAAAAACAGAGTGCCTAACAAATGCATTTATGGTTGTTCAGAGCCACAGCGTGATGGTTTTGCATTAAGGTACATAGCAGCTCATTTGATGCTCCGATGGGATAGGTGACTTGCTTAATATAGTGCTGTCTCTGCTCAGGGATGAAGCTGCTGATCCAGCTTGCTGGAATTTTAAGACCCAGCTCAGAGTCTCTAAAAAGAGAAGCTAAAGTGGATGAGCGCTCCCACTGTAACTGAATCTATTTTACTGGTTACTGGAATGTTCTTTTCCGCATTTTCAAGGAAATGTGTTTAGTTAGCTGTCACTAAAATCTATTTTTCAGAGGTTCAGAAAAAGCAAATTAGACTACATTTGAATTGAAAGAGTTCAGAATTAGCAAGAAATGATTGAATAGTCTCACCCTAGTTCCTTAGCTTGAACTGTCAGTTTTAATTTAGGCTGCATTATTTAAAGCCATTCAAAGATGAGGCCATGAATAATTAAGAGGACGGATGAAGCAAATATGCATTCTTAAGAAGCTTCTTACCTGATAAATAACATCGTCCTGTCTTTCTGTTCTTTTTAGAATGATACAGATCTTGGACCCGAGACCCCTGCCAAGCTCCATCATGCCTGTGGACGTAGCCATGCGAATTTGCTTAGCCCACTCTCCGCCACTGAAGAGTTTTCTCAGCCCCCTTGAAGAGTGCCAAAGGAACAACTTTGTGAACAGATTCAAACCCCTCAGACCCTGTCTTCATGTGAAACGTGACTCCGAAACTCAGAAGAGCGACTGGAACCACTCGACAGCCCGAGCCAAGAAGCGAGTTGTGTTTGCAGACTCGAAGGGGCTGTCGCTGACAGCAATACACACCTTCTCCGAGTTCCAGGAGCACCCCGGGTGGGATCTTCAGTTTGACCTCTTAGGCCTTGAAAACATAACGTCTGGCTTAAAGCTGCATGAGGAGAAAAGCTTGATTCTGGGTTTCCCTCGGCCCTCAGCTGACTACCTGGACTTCAGGAACCGCCTGCAGAAGAACTTGGTCTGCCTGGAGAACTGCACCCTGCAAGAGAAGGTGCTGTCAGGCACTGTGAAAGTAAAAAATGTGAGCTTCGAAAAAAAGGTTCAGGTTCGAATTACCTTTGATTCGTGGAAGACCTACATGGATGTTGAGTGCGTATACATGAACAATGTTTACAGCGATTCTGAAAACGATACCTTCTCATTTACCATTGACTTGCCTCCTGTCATTTCCTCTGAAGAGAAGATAGAGTTTTGCATTTCTTACCGAAGTGGAGAACATACCTTCTGGGACAATAACGAGGGTCCGAATTACAAGATTCTCCACGCAGAGTGGAAGCCTGATGGTGTTCAGATACCGTCTGCCAAGAAGGACTGTGTAGATCCTCAGACTCCAAGGAGAGGACAAGAGAGAGAGCCTGATCAACTGAGCAGTCCGAGGCTGTCCAGCGGTCTCTTCCATCAGTGGCAAAGCTTGGGTCGGGTTGAAAATTCATCACCATATTGGTGATCAGTACTGGCGAGGAAGCATTCTTCCGTTTGGCAACGGAACAGTGCTAGTTTTCTGGTTCACATACTACGCGATGAAACCACCTGGCAGGTTTTGTTGGCTGTCTGAAATAAATCCAAATTCACTCGTCCACAGGACTTGTTAAACATGTTAAACCATATTATGCTACTGAACTTCCTAGCCAAAACTTATCCTTGGATAGAAAGAAAACTGAGGTCAAACCCATGCATATGCCACCTACTGTAGAAATAGCATGCTGGTATCTTAAGTATACGCTGCTTTCTTTCTGCGTACTCTCCCAAGTCACTAGGCGAGAGACGCTTGCGAGGGAGTATGGGAGGCGGTGATGTTAGCAAGCCATAGTAACTGCATGTGTAGAGTATGCGTGCGCACACAGGGACGTTGCACGAACAGAACATCACAATTCTTTTGCACCTATTAGGAGCGCAGTAGAGATGAGGTGATGCTGTCAGGATGGAGCCTTGCTGTGACCCTGTGTGTGCTTGTAGCAGAGGCAGGTAGGAACGCATGGCTAGGATTTGTGGCTTCAACACAGGTTAGGAAACTTGGAGAGGATAATGGAGAAGTGGCAGAAGGGGAAGAGGTAGGATGTGTTGTGTAACTTGGAGACATACAATGTTCCAATTCCTTCTTTCCAAAGCTGGTCTTCTAAATCCCAGAGAAAGTTCTATGGGATAACAAGGAGAATACAGAAGACTATGCAGAGTGGTGGAAGCGACCGCTGCTTTGGAAAGACATCTCTGTCCTCGTTTGCTTTGTGAGTAATAAGTGTCTTGTGTTTGAGAACAAATCTAACCTTGACTTCATCATCCAACTCACTTAGCAGGCAGATGGTTACCTTCTAATGTTAAAAGAAAAATGTGCCTTATAGAAAAACTTTAAAACCACCCTACATGCCAAAAATAGGGTTAGGTGACAAAAGGAAGTGATTTGTAGACTTCCTAGTCTGTAGCAGCATTAGACGATTTGACTCATCACCTGATCTAGTCTTGCAACATCTGATGGTTGAGTATCCTGCTCCCTATCACAAAGTTAGTGATGACTTTTCACAAGTGTGTGACATAGGAAAGGTCCTTCATATTGAAGACGGTGAATTAGCTGCACTTTGTGAAAGCTGATTTCTATAAGAGAGCAGGGTTGCTGCTAGTATTTTCTAGACTGAATATCAGCTTGCACATAATTAGAAAATTGCTCTGTTTCGTTGTACCTCATTTTTTGAATTTTTTTTTAGGCTTGTAAACATGTATATTTTGTATCTGTATGCTTATAATTTAGCTTTCTGGGCTGTCAAACTGTAAATGTTACCTGTGTTTCATGCAAGACTTGTGTGAGAAATTGTCTGATACATACTCAGCAGGTGTGAACACTGGCACACCTTTTAGCTGTACAGAAATGGTGTTAATGTCAAAGTATAAATTACATTTTTGCCCATTGTTAAGAAGTATAATGTCCTGAGGCTGAAGCTACTTGCAGTGCAGTGAGATGATAAATACTAAGGTGAAATAAGCCTCCTCCACTAATTGCACTTTTTCCCCTACATAACCCTTGCTGTTATATCTAAACTAGCTATTTTAAGAATAAATTGTATTTTGATACACCTGGTTCTTACTGTGTCAGCTCAATCTGTCTTATTTTCTCAACTCCTTTAAACAACTTCAGTTGTGATACAAGCTACAGCTGGTTTGTTCTGTTCCATGGGATGTTGCTAAAGCTTGCTATGGTGTGGTATCTCAGGTCAGCAGCTGGCATTACCCTGAAGATGAAATCCAAGCTCTTCACTAAATGAGAGATCCTCAGAAGCATTTGCCTTATGAGTTGTGTCATTTAAAAAAACAAAACCCTACACGTGTATCTCAAACTTAACTGGAATATTTTGCTTTGACAGATTCTATCAGGGATCTTGCCGTGCTATGGGTGAGTCTGTCTGTCTGGAGTCTGTCTTAATCCAATGCTCAGACTTAACCCACTGACCTATAGCATATGTGAAGCTTGCATGGGTGCATCTAGGCAGCAGAACTTAATGTCTTCTGGCTCACTTTCACGGGTTATGTAGCTCATTATGCTGCCTCCTGCAGCTCTGCTGCTCATTGGGGTGCTGGGAGGTTGGGTTCCCTCCTCGTACAGCCATCTGAACTGCCATCAGTACCAAACATCTCCCTGCAGAACAGCGTCTGAGCCAGCTGTTCACCTTTGACACTGCAGCATGGACCTACCCTTGCAGTTACTTAGAATGGAGAAAATGGTGCGTTGTTTCACAAGGGTCCTAGTCCGCAGGGGGCAGAGGATTTTGGTACACCCCTGCTTCTCCTAGGTGGCAATTTAGACCAGCACAAAGTAAGAACAGGCTAGCCAGCACCAGTTGCACACCAGATACTTTATATGGGATTTCGTAAAAGATGCAGTTCAGTTCCATTGGTTGCACACAAAGTCAAGGGTTTCCCAGCAAGAAATCTAGTTTTAATTATGAAAAACCAGTTCCCAAAAGGCAAAAGACAATGTGGTGCTAATAGCATGTTTCTGACCTGGGGAATGAATTTAGAGCTTCCACATTGCAAGGCCTGCACTGGACCCAGAGCCCTCCTCTCCCCCCACACCATCTACCAGTCTCAAACTCTATGAAGTTCTACACCGCGTCTTACTGCACAGGAGCTCTTATGATACATCCTGCACCACCAGCTCCCTTCTCTAGAAAAGAAAGTGAACTGAAGAGAGATTCTCAAGTGGCTTGAAGGCTCTTCTGCCTCCATGTGGGACTTTGCTTGGGCAAACCAGATGCAAGGTTACTGGGTAGAGCAGAAGCTTTCTAGCGCGAGGAAAAGTAGCATTTCTTATCCTGCAGCCAAGCTTTGTGACCAGCCATCACCACTAAAAATGCTTACTTGTCCTCCTCTTGACTGAGGCATGAATCACTTAAAAATACAAGAAGACAGGTTCCTTTGATCAAGCTTTGGCTTTAAACCAGCCTCTTTGCAAAGATGCCTTGTAAGACATTATCTGCTCAGCAGAGAGGCAATGATGTGGTACAGGGTCACTCCCCAGCTCCAAACCCTCCCTCAGTCGAGCGAGCAAAGGCCACCTCCTTTCTCCACTCCCTACCAAAGCACGCAGTTTCACTCCTTCCTCTTTTAAAACAGAGCTTGTGTTTACCACTAAAGCTTGCATCCATCAGAAAGGTAACAGGCTCCTAGAGGAAGGCATTAGCAACAGCAAGGTATATTAACTGGAGAAAAAAAAAAAAATTATCCCTGCAAATGTATTTATCAGGCACTGAGAAAAACAATGTCACCCTTGGAAAGCTGCCTTAGCCCGGGGGATTCAAACATACATCTGAGATGCTGCTCTTTCAGACACATCCTGTTCCAAAACTGAAGGTATAAACCAGAGGTAGTCCTTGAAACAGAGCTTGCAGACATATGGCATTGTGTCCTTCCCTCAGGAAGTCACTTTTCCAGCCGCACTGTAGATTTGTATTTCCATCACAACGATGACAGAGTGGACAACTGGGTTCACTCCTATAGCACTGTAGGTCTAAGGTGTCTAACTGTCAGTTATAGCCTATGACTGGCACAGTACTTGCAGACTTTATTCTTCAAACATAAAATGTTGCAAGTTGGGTTCCTAATAACCGTACTCACTTCTGTGAGGCTAGGCCTAGTCTTACCATGGAAAATTACATTGAAATTTGCTGGTGTTTCATATTAACAAAGATGTGTCACCCTGGAAGATCAGCATCTGAACATTTCCTGAGAACATAATTGGAATTTTCACAGGCAGTCAGTGAATGTCTTTTTCTGTGTTTATATGTATCTAAACAAATTTACCAGATTTAACGTATAAATTGTGGTAATTAATAGCAGTATGGAAAATGTTACGACATTTACATATAAAAAAGCAACATCTCCCATCCCTCTCAGACACTTCTGAGCATTAAAATGAAATTCGTTATCAAGAATGAAATGTTTCAGTGAGGCTGAAATAAAAGAAAGTAAGACTGTGCTAAATCCTCTCGAGAGGCCTCTCCTCCCGTTTCAGGAATCACCTGTACTTCAGCCATTCCTGACTGGGCATTTGCTTAACCTGTTCTTACAGCCCTGCAGTGATGGAAACTCCACAAGCTTTCCAATTATTCTTTCATCTTCTTACCTTAAAAGAGGCTCCTGAGGTCTTAGCCTAATTAAAATTAAGCTCCTAATTACTTGTTTTATTCTGCATAGACAAGAAGAGGAAACTATTGCTCTTTTTGCAATAGCCTGTAAGTGCTCGAGAGCAAAGAACAGCTTTCCCTCCTCTCCCCGCATCCCTTCTCTAGGCTGTGTAATAGTTCATTGCATGAAAAATGGATATTTTGGCTTTTCATCCTGGTTTAGAAAGGAACCTGTTGGACCTTTGGGTTTTCCTTAAGGCATAAATATCACTCTCAGCTAGTTCTAGTAAAAGCCTTGCAGTGTGGTCCTCAACTTCACCAGTGAAAACGTAGCACAGCTCAGTACCCATCTTTCATTGCTCAGCTGACTCCATCTGTCTCCTACAATAAGGCCGCAGGAACGTACGTACCGTTTCTGTGGTGCTTGATAGACTGTCTGTGAAGCTTATGACAGCCGAGCAGACTGAATCAGTGATGTGCTTATTCTAAGGATGGCATTTCCTCCATTAAAAACATTTATCTTTTTCCTGTTCTTCCTCCCTATATTGCAAACTGCTTCTAACACTCCAGCTGTTGTTTGTGTCCTTTCTGGACTCATCATTACGTCGGTCAGCTTTCGTTTCTTCCATGGGAAGAACAGCGTTTTCTGCTTCAGTGACAAAATTCATGCAAGCTTAATAGGATTCGTGCAGAAAAGGCAGACTGACTGTTGTTCGTGCAGTATTCACTGCAGGTGGCCTGCTGTTGATCTCGGTAAGTGCCTTGTCAAACAGCAAGGTAGAAAACACCAGGGTTAATTCTGGTGAGGCAAAGCATGAACACAGCACTGGGGGTCTGCTCAGTCGCTGATAATTTTGTAAGACGCTCCAAGCATTGCAGTGCACTGGAAGTACGGCAGCCATGTACACGCGTTACATCCTCAGCTTCCCTTGAGCACAGGGTCAAAAACAAGGCTGCTCAACAGCTGAAAACCAGGCTTTCTGGCAGGAGTGACTGTCAGTAAGATTGTGATTGTAATAAGTTATTAACCAGAACCAATTCAGGGGAAAGGAGTAAGATCGAACAAGCAAGCAAACATAGTACACCAGAATCTGGAAGTCTGCAAGAGAAGAAATTGTTCTACAGTTTAGTGTACTGTAAAAGAAATAAATGGGGAAGAATAAAATAAAAATTATTTGCTTCAAAAGTGTTATTGGGGAAATACCTCTGCTCTCTCTTCATATTTCAGGTCATCATAGTATTTTACGTGCGTTTCGACTTGCAACTTCTTGCACCTTGCTTTTAGGAATAACAAGAAAGTGGCTGCTGCTGCACACTTGACTAGGTGGCAGTGGGACCGGTATGGCAATTCCCCTCTCTTGTACAAATGGTAAAACAAAATAAAAAGCTTCACACAGTATAACTCCAGCTCTAAATAGTCCCCTCTTCCCCCAGTCACACGCGTAACTGTAGTTAACCACGGAGTCAAATCTGTGAAATTGTAATGTCAAAAGCAAATATCTAATTTTTTTTTTTAAAGAGTATGTCTTAATGATATTCCTTTAAGAAAATACGATTTTAACAGATGAATTCATAGTATGCAGCAAGTATCATTAACTGAAAGCAGGGAAAGCTCAGGATGAGATTTTTTTTGTGTGCTGCTGAGTTTTGGTTTTTTTAGAGGCTTTTCTTTGCAAGGCTTTGCTTTTGTCTCCTACCTTCCCACTCACAGTCTCACTCCAGTTTCCCATGCCTGGAGCTAATTCAGCATCTAATCAGGAGACAGATAGGTTCTGAAAGCATCCAGCTGCCTTGCTTTAACCCAATGGTTACACAGAATTTCTAGAGATTTAAAAAAAAAAAAACCCCTCAAACACAAAACCACAACACACCAAACAAACCAAAGAACAAACAAGCAAAAATCCTAGTTCTAGTCCTCAATTTAAAGCTAATTACATACTGCAGGCCCATCAGGTCAGGTCAAGAATACTGTGGTACAGCACAGACCTCTTTGACTTGGCTCTGAGCACCATAGCAAATCCACTGCCCCCAGGAAAACAGATCCATCCCTAAACCTTGGAGTACAGCCTCAGCTGCTACTATTATCCCCTCCTCTATAGATAAAAAGCTCAGGCCACACACAGATATAGCACAGAAACACGCAGGAGCTTCAGAGTTGGATGGATACAGTTAAAGATGATTTTGTGTTCAGGTGACACTCATATGTCAAATATTGCTACCCTTCAAATTCTGCACGTGGCAAAGGTGAGTGATGGAAGAGCTCCTAATGTTTTCTGCTCCACTTCAGTGTTCCCTTGGAAGAGTCCCACCCTCCTTTTTGCCTTCAGAGATGCACAGTCAAGACCAGCACGCAGTCCGCATGTCTGTAAGCGTCACACCAACAAAAGCATTTACCCTTTGCTCTGCATTGGGAAGCGAGGAAATGTTAAATTTCAAGCCATTCTCCACAGCCCTAAAGCTTCTTTTTTTCTATTGGGCTATAAGATCCCCCTTTGCTTACCTGACATAATCTTCTGAAAGACCACAGGTGCCTGAATTGCTGGGCAATACCGCTTTCAGAGATCTGTCACCACCTCTGTTCAGAAAAGTAGCACATAATCCCAGTACACAGAACAGTTTGCTGGTGCAAAGGAGACCCCAGCAACTGAGATGGGAAGAGTTAGGACCACTCATAAGTCCTCTGGTCAAGAGCTAAGAACCACCCCCACCAGCAGGAGATGGAAAGGATGCTTTAGGGATAGGTGTTATAGCTGAAGTCAATCTTCTGCAGGCCTGCTGTCAGCCTGGGATCGGTGGATTAGTGCTGAGTGCTGCATTAGCAGCAGCTGAGAAAATGGGAGTAGTAGATGCTGATTGTATGGCACACGTGGTGGTTATTTGCTAAATAACTGAATGACACTCATTCCCCTCCAAATCAAACCTTTAACAAAAGGGGCATTTCACAGGCCCCTATCTCAGCATCCTAGTTGTACTGGGACGAGTTGCCCAGCTTTTTACATTGGATCATATGAAAGCATAAGGTGAAGGCACCACCAAAGAAATACCTGGGCCTGTGCTAAATACAGTATGGGCCTTGGTCGAATAACAAGTGTGTGTCCAAGGTATTTCGACTCAGCTGGAAGAGAGCGTATTGGGGCAATACACTCTGTGATGAGTATGAGTGAAGACTGTGCCCCTCTGTTTCAAGATCCATGAGCAGCTGAATACTGACGAACTCGACTTTGATATTCACTCTAGCTAGTAATTAGAGAAAACATAGTATTCTATTTACAGTGGACTGCAAATGTCAACTATTATCTTCTTATTCTCAAGATCAGCTACATAAATAACATTGCATTTTATTCTTCCCAGTGAAGAATATGCTACTTCTTAAATATAAAATGTCATGCAAATGCTACAAGTGTACATTCTGGGCAAGCGCAGGTTAAGGTCTCATGCAGTCATAGCCTCAAACAGCTAACTGACAGTGGAGGTTGTGCTGGATTTCTCCTCCTTGCCCTTCAGAGAGGGAAAAAAAGAAAGATGAAGTCTGTTTCCGAGATCACATCTTGCTAGCTCGTTATTGGAGCTCACTTCTTACTCCTGCTGGCTCCAGGAGGTTGCCCAGGGCTTACACCTGAGCTGCGTTCAGGGTCGGGGTGGTTGTGAAGCCATTTGCCCTGGCAGGCATAGTCTTTCTTGTCTCATGTGGTAATATGGGAAAGAATTACCTTCTGTTGGCGTGGCAGTGATGGGGAAAGAGAGGCCTGTGCACTCATTTTAAATAACAATCACCTTCCCTGGGCTAAAAGCTCCATAGAGAAGGCAAAATTTTACCCGTCAGCGTCTGCAGTTCACAGGTTCATGCCTTCCTCAGCCACTGGTGAACATATGGCAGCAATGCCTTAACAAGGAACAATTAGGCAGAGACATATATTTATAGTTAATTATCATGTTGGGGCAGCAAGAGCAGAGCAGAGCGAACTCCAAATGCAAAATTCTGCCCCCTCTCCGTTCCATGTGGATTATATTAGCCCCTCTCGTGTTTGCTTATCCCTCTTGGGAGCCTTTTCAAAGTGTTCTCAGCTCTGGGATTTAATGCCTGGCATGGCTGATGTGCGGAATTAAAAATGTAAGGCATATTTGCCACCTTCGGTTTTTAGATTAGCAACAGAGAAAATAGTTGGTGGCCTGCGAGGGCCCAAGGGATGCAGCAGTAGGGCGAGCGGAGGCGGGAGAGCAGAGCCCATCACCAGGCAGCCCAGAGGGAGAGAGGGAGGCAAAAGTCCCACTGGAGCCACAGGAGCAACCGGAGGAGAGGGAAGCTGTGGATGAAAGCTCTGTCAAATGCTGATTGCTGTATGTTGTCTGGCACGGAAACCTGTTGAAGTGTGATTTCAGTAGACAAGAGGAGAAGGATTTGTCTGCAGCCCGTCGGCGAGGAAGAGGACAGGGTTGTAGCTTGACTGATACCTGCAGCTGTTTGCAGTGAGAGGGCTTTGGCAAAAGAGGGACAAAAACCTGACTATCACTGGATGGTCCTGATGTACGAAACTAAAAATCTTTAATTGAAGTAATGAAGAGAATGGGAAGTGCATTTTCTCCACTCTTAATGGAAGGTTACTAACCGCTCTAGCATTTGCTTTCTGAAGTGGCCTACGGACATTTTCCAGACACCATTCTACCTGTTTTCCAGTTCGTCTTGTTTACTGAGTGTTGTTTAAACCCTCAAGGCATAGCTATTAAAGCAGTACTTACGAAAATGGTCTCTCATAACACTTTTGAAGGATCTTCTCAGACACCAGGGTTACCACCACTCCGGCAAGACTACAAACCAGAATAAATTCCTAATATTTTACTTTTATTTTTATACTGTTCTTTTGGTAAATAGAGCAGTGTAATTCACAGGCACATAACCTGTGGTTTAGGTGCCACAGGGGCATTTGCAACAGGTTTAAAATAATCTTGAGACAGTGGTGGGCTTTTTTTTTATCCATGGTTTCAATTTTTGTCAGAACAACTTCTTGCCTTTCCTGCTCTGAGTCACCATTTTGTGCAGAACAGCATGGGCGCTGCTGCGGTATTTTATGTAAGGGTTTATTTGTGCGCCTTTATAGAGACAAATCTGCACAGTGGTTTGTAATGTGTTTTTTCCAATTGATTTTAAATTCCAGCCTCCTGCAACTAATCTTTGACGTTACTACAAGTTTGCTGGTTTTGTGACTACGTGACTGACATGGTCTAACATCGCTGGTGAAGGAGCAGTGTCTGTAGGGCAATTCCTCTTGAACTAACGCCAGTCCTGCCGGAGTGACTTTGGCCCATTATCTTCAAGCTTATCTTTTGTTCTCCAAAGGGCATTCCTTTTCCACACCGCAAGCCCACATGGTTTCCCGGGTAGCGTGGATTTCCCTTCACATAAAGGTGCAAATTAAGCGTCTCCATCCTTCAACAAATTTGGGACGTGTGTGACTGCCTCTCAAACTGGCAAGCAGCACAGACGTGAAAAAGCACAGAACATGGACTGGAGTCCCTGGATATTTTCCACCATCCGGTCCTTAATGCTTGCTGTAGCTCCCCGCTTCCCACGCTGGCTGCCAAGCGGAGCCCAGCCAGCTCCAGACACAGGGTTAAGGGGACGGTGGGGTCAGTGAGCGCTGGGCTGCAGCTCAGTGTTGCTGAAGGAAATATTCCTCTGCTCTAAGGAGACACTGAAATAGTTGAACTGCCAGCATCTGCTTCCTCTTAGAACATCTATTTTACTCCTACATTTGACAGATGGACCAGTGATGGGGAGATGAGTGCCGAGAGCCTCCAGCTAATTTCACTGATTTGGAAATATAACGGAGGAATACATGTATTTTTATCCCTCGCTGTTTTCACAGGGGATTTACTCCTTTCATTCAGCAAAGACCAGAGCTACAAATCCAATTTCAGTTTCCTTTAGCAAGGAGTGGAGCAGGAGATGGAGGTGTGAAGGTTTGGCTGATTCGTACCAAAGGTTTGGCGGATCTAAACCATTTCACTCATTTTCATGTTTTTGCACGCCTGCTAAATATCTCAGACACAGTTAACAAATATGTTCTTAGTGCGAGGACTGCTTCTGGAGTAGAAGGAGCTATTTTCGATTTCCAGCTGGATTTCCCACCCTACTTCGAACAGGCCGCAAAGCTTTCTCTCGGCTAGCCCCTCGGTTTTGTTGGGCAGGTGACACAGTGATTCTGCCATTGCTCTTGCCTCCCTTCTTGGGCTCCGTGGATTTTTTCCTCTCATGCATCCCCAACTCCCAAACTTGCAGTGGGGGTATTCTTGCCCGATGTCCTGCCTGAGATTCACAGGCTCTACGTGCTAGTGTGAGTCAGCAGTAATCACCCTTCATCTTTAGGAAAGACAGTGGTGAAGGAGTTGAAGGTGATTCAGCAGAACACTTTATTATCAGTATCACACTGGAAGTCATCACACCTGAGTCATCAGGTCCGAGCTTTACAATCACAGGTGATCATGTAATAGGTAGTTATTCTAAAGGCTTTCTGTAGTAGCCTGAAATACGCCAACCGTTATACTTACAGACTGCAAATTAAAGCACTACAGAAGGGCAAGGACGGCGCCTTAACACTGTGAGCAATTTCACATTTGCCTACCCTGTCAAACATTCTTCTCTCAGTTCTAACAGAACACAGCACTGCAGTTGGAAATCAGTTTATTCTGATGAGTCAGTGCTCATAGTATTATCCTGGCACCACTGAGGCACTAGCAATTAAACCTTATTCTCCAGTTGTTCTGCCTTTTTAATCACTGCCAGTTCTCATGTGTTTCTGGCTTATTACTTGCTCTGAAGGAGCTGGAGGCAGATGGCCGATCAGATATTGCAGAGACGCGCCATACTGATGTCAGTCTAACTGCAGAGTTAAAGTCTGCGGTCTGACCAAAAAAGATTGGATTTATGTAATGAATCCACTGTGGGGTTACGTTGCAGCATCCATTAAAACAAGAGCAAAACAGCACTGGATACCAGTATCATAAAAGGAACCAGCAGTTAATTGTGTGATTGGCTTGGTTAATGTTTGTGATAAATTACAGTAATTAGCAATGTAAACTAAAGGCAAAGGCATTTCTTCCAGAATTTAACTATTTCTAATTTATTTTTAAAACTGTGCGGCTGGCGGTAGCTATTTATGAGGCTGAGGGTGAACCATCACCAGACTGAGCTGCACAGAGAAGGCTCTTCTGAGGACGTGCAAGTCTGCAGGCTTCCTCTGCAGCCCTGCCAGCACGCTGACCCTGTCTGTTGCTGTCTTCCCCTTCTGGTCTACCTTCCCAGACAAAGCCTACTAATTATGTGATAATTTGTACGAGTCGAATCAGTAAAAGGTCAGCATGAGACCAAGAAACTCCTAGTTTGTGGCTTAACAAATGCAGTGCTTAACATGTTTTGCCTATAAGTATTTTACAGCAATGACATGCTGTCCTCTCAGTGCTTTATAAGGCCAAGTGGATAATCTTTCCTTATCTCCTAAATATGTTTTGTGTAATACCCTGAATAGCATTTGGAGCTGCTAATAAAAACACTATTTTTTAATGGATGTTCTAATTTTACAAAATCCCATTTCATTATTTGTTTACTTAGTATAAAGATGTTACATTCTGCAAATATTTTCTTTAAGGCTGACAATATTTTGAAGGCCTGTCAGAATGAAAGTGCTGGGTTTTTAATGTAAGCAGAAGAGACCATCTGAATGCCAGAATGCCAGTTTCCTTCCTCCAAGACTCCTGCAAAACTGCAGGCATCGCATGCTGTTAAGAAGCATCCATGGGCCATGACCCTAATCAATGCCATCATCACCAGTTCGTTGTTAGCCCTTCACTGAGCCCACACAGAATGGTGAATAATTCAGGTGGCAGATTTGCCAGGTGGAGTGCAGGCTGTGGGAGCTCTTGCAGCCACGGGTGTCTTAGACCCACATTTCTGTTCTAGATTATCACTAGCTACCTCAACCCCAATGGAGGACATCCTATTTGATTGCTTTTCACATCTGAGAAAATGAAAAATAATTTCTTCTAGGAGAGTGTCCTGCCCATGAGCTAATGTTCCCTCAGGATCTGAGAAGAAACGCTTGAAAACATCTTTTTCAAGGTTCTGCTGTGTGCCATAGACATAAAGCTTCCTTCCATGTAATAAAAAAAATTAATATATCTTAACAGCTACTGTTTAAAGTATTCACCTGGCTTGCCTTGCCCTACAAACACCTAAGTATTTTTAAACTGCCATTGGATAAAATTCAAAAGCAATTCCTGAAGCCATCCAGGGGGTAACATATTCTTCCGTGTGTCTGCAACAGAAATGAGTTGGAAGTAGGTGCTCAGTTGCTGAGGTTTCTCACAACTGAGGTACCTTTGGGGCACACAGTCCCAGAACTCCAGGCAATGGGAAACATTAACAATGGAAACTGAAGCTGCTATAGACTGCATCTAGTCTAGATTTAGATGGGATTTAGATGCCAAAGTTCCTTTATGGATCTGGACCTTGGTGCAATGAAGCTTCCACTGGATTTCAACAACAGGTCTGTTGTTTGACCTCTGGTCCTCCCTTCACTTTCCAAAGAAAGGTGGATACATAATAAGATTACCATATGCCCCTGATAATACTTGAAGCAGCAGCTAAAGAGATAAAGGGGATTCATGGATAACTTGTATGTACTCAGAGGGAACTGATTTTCATGGAGAAAACGGCAGAATCCCTCTCTGAAATGTACACAGCATTTGCATTTTCCAGAAGACAATGCAGCTAACTTCTTTACATGGTTTTACAGAGTACTTAAACAGTTCTTCAGTGTGAAAAGTTATGTTTTTTCCAAGTATGTATAGATTTATTGAGCATTTAACAATGGCTAGAAATACAGTCTACACCGAAACAGTTGTCTAAAATCTGTTGACAAATACCTTGTTATAAACATAGTTGAGATGCCACAAAATATTTTCGCTAAATAAAGCATAGCCATGTGTTATTCTGATTCCAGAGATGCTGATGTAGCAAAACATGTATTCATAAATTCACTTTACCAGACAGTACCGTAAGGACACAACTACCATGTTTCCAAGGAGATCCCACAACAGATCCCACATTAAACAATGTTCCAGCTTCATTTTCAATGAACATGGTTTTCTTTTTAGTTTAAAAATGGGACATCATCTGAAAAGTACATACACATACTCAAGCTGTGGATTAATCAGGCCCTGCCTTCAGCTGATGCCTCTATTATGGAGCTCATAACAGAAAATGTTTTATGTTCACCCCAGACACAGCTTCACCTACTTTTAGTTAAAAAGTTCTTCCTCTTCTCTTTAGAGAGGTGATGGCAAAGGTGAACACACTCAGTGTGTTCTTATAGCCTCATTTACATATGTTTCATGTCATGAGTCTTTTGCTTTATCTAGGTTATCCCACCTCATCCTTATCTTTGGTAACTGAGCAGGGAACTTACAGCAGGACCAGGTAGGGAAGAAGAAATGACACCCTGGGCAAGGGCCTGTACTCCAGATAGCTGCCCAGGGATTTTCGGGGGGGGGCTGAAGGGAGCTAAGGGTGTGCTAGCTTCTGGCTGGCCTCAGTGTAAGAGCTCGTCAGCGAGGCGAGGAGCCGCTCTCGTTAACCGCAGCTTTGAGCAGCAGAGTGGGATGCTCCTAAGTTCAGGGGAGTTGGTGCACAGAGTGCTTTGGCCGTGTTTCTGCCTGTCAAGCTTGTCCTCCAGCCCTTCTCTGAGGTCGGCCCCAGTCGCAGCCGTACCCGTGGGATGAGAGGGACGGCGCAGACGGGCAGACTATGGGGCACCGTGGCTATATAAGGCTTCGCAAACAGAGGAGGGAAGTGGTGCGTGGATCTCCTGCCAGGCCCCTTTATAGCACAAAAACTACCGAGTCCCCAAAATATGCAGGGTCAGGTTGTGGGTTTAAAGCGCAGAGATGACGAGCATGAGAAGGAACCACAATTTTAACTTCTTGCAGGCTCAGAAAACAGATGCCTTCCTAGCCTTGAATCTTTGGAAAATGAAGGGTGTGAGGCCTCACAGTCTGCCCTTTGCACTCCGTGTTCTTCTGGGATCTAGTGGTCATACCATATCTCTCAGAACTGCTAAATGAGCCTTTACAAAAAATAAAAAGCAATTTAAGAGCCAAGGAGAAATGCCAGAAGCGTCAGTGGTAGGCATCCTTCCCTACCCCCAGCCCACCAGCCGTGCTTGCTGGGAAGTTTTCCTTGCTGGACCTGCATTAAAAACACTCTGTGCTGGGCTTGATTTCCATGAAAAGGAAGATTCCACATGCTCATGTCAGAGCTTGACCCCAAGCTCACATCCCTACTGCCAGAAGGTATTCTTTTATGCCCAATGCAACAACTTGATTTCAACCTGCAAACCACAGGCAGGCCAGAATCCTCTCAGAAAAAAAAAAAAAAGCAAGCCTAATTTTTACACAGAGTCCCCAGTTCTCCATGTTCCTCGGGACAACGCTGCTTAGAGGACCTCAAACAGAGGATAGAGCTGGCACCAACACTCTAGACTGCAGCCTTTCTTCACAGCTGCAAGCACACTTGCATCTGAGCTATCCATGCCACCTACTCATCTCAGGAGTCAGGATTGCACAGCTGACATGCAAGCTGACATGTCAACTCTCAATGATGAGGACTCAAGTTGGAAATAAGTAGAAGTCACAGCTGAAAAGCTTGCTAAAGCTTTGTTGCAAGAGATGGCAACACATACAAGAGGTTAGCAAGTTTCCCTGAAAAGCAGAATTACTTTTGAAATCCATTGTAGACAGTGAGTGAGCCCTGGTTCTCTCCGTTATGCTCCCCTCCTCTTCTGAAGATGCTTTTTTTTCTGCATTCTGGGTTTTTTTTTGCTTTTAATAAGGGAGAAAATTAATGTGAAGGACAAGTGCTATGCTATAGGAAACATTCATTCTCTCTAAAGAAAATCAAGAAAAAGCCAGTGAGCATTCAGGGAAGTACTTTTGTAGGACCCTGTGCTAGCCTCATTTCTTGAGAAACATCTCTCTGGATAGTTTTCTGAAGAATTCATTATACCACCCAGTGACCTGAATTTATCCCATATAAACTAGATATATTTAGAAAAAGTAGCAGTCAAAACCATATGATGCCATCATTGATTTATACGCAGAGCAGCAACAAATGAGCAAGAAAGTTAAAAAGTAATGAGAGAGGTCTAGCAGATGGGCGAAGCACCAAAATAAATATTCTGATAAAAACACAGATTCAGCAAACCACCAAACCCAGTATATTCTTGGGAATTTGGATTTATTTGGGTTAACTAAGTAAATTTGCTAAGATGTTGTTAAACTGTTATAATACGAAGGCACAGAACACGACCAAGGACAGTTCAACATAATCGAGATATCAGAATATCAGGATATCAGAGAGAAAATGCAGATCTTATTGTAGCTCAGTTACACTTTACCCCCGTCACGCAAGCTTAAAAATCCTTCTAGAAGAGCTGCCCTTTTCCACAATCCGCGTCACTGAAATGAGATGCAGCAGTGGTATTTGTGCACCGAGAGCCCTCGGCTGCTGGTCCTCATGTCACGCCTTCATATTTTATACGAAATTGCTTTCATTTCAGGAAACTGGGCTCAAACTTGGGAAAAAAGTACAGTAACGCAAGTGTATAAAATCCTGTGCTGCCTTAATGGGACATGGCAACTTGGCAAACAACTTCTCATTAGCAAGGTTTTTGGTCAACTTGGTTCCCGTTTTCTGCTGCAGAATAGGAAATGTCAGACAAATAATACTTTTGTTTTGGGGAATGTGGGCTTGTTATAGCTGGGAAATCCAGTGCCATTACTGCTAGTGGCTTGGGCGCAGATTCTGAAACTCAGCTGTTCCCTTATTTCCCATACCCCAGCTTTGAACCTGCTCATGGATGAGGGAAGTGGGTAACCCCTCCTTTTGATCAGAAAAAGACAGTCATGGGTTCTACGCTGTGATAATAAAAAATTATTTTAAGTGGGTAACACTGCTGCACATTCCCTTGCGATCTGCAAATGAAATAGAAGGATTTTCAATGGTATGGTTTTCTTGTATATACAGCCTGTGTACAGAACTAACATTTAATTATATCTTTTAGGTTAAGAACATCTGAAAATAGCCTCCAACTGCAATTACAACCCATGGATGGCAGATGTATTTCCAGATATAATCATCTGTTCTGGGCAGAAAAATGAGACTTACGTGGCCTGAAACCAAGATCAAATTTTAAAAACACTTTTAGAGAAATCATTTCTAGCATGATGGTTTCTGAACAGCTCTAAGTTAATCCAAGTGCAAGGTGACACCAACAATTTCTCCCTGCCCCCCTCCTCCACCTGTGTGTTTCCTGCCTTCTCCTGGGCCTGTGACCGGATGGTGACCAGAGCAGGACACTTACCCAGCTGCACAACAGCCTCAGTCTTTGCTGGGCTCATTTTCAGCAGTCCAGGCTGTGATAATCCCCAACCAACAGTCTTAGATACAAAAGCGCTCTCAAACTATGTACAATTCAAGTACTTTATTACTGCTGTAAATCAATAGTTTGGTTCATGTGACAGCAGCAGCCCTGGGATGCGGATGGGAGCCTGGTGTGTGAACCACACAGCCCTGCTCCGTATCTGCTGCCCCCGGCTCGCAGCCTGAAGCCCTGCACCCGCTGCCCATCTCTCGCTCTTGTGCAGGAACCCTTTGCCTGAGTGGGAGCAGGGCTGACGGGTTCCAGCTGTAACGTCTGGGCCTGAGCAGAGTTTCCAGCGTTAGAGCTCAGGATGAATAGACATTTGTAAAAAAACATATGGCAGGCAACTCTTATGAGTAGCTTTAACCAAAAACAAAAGCTGAATGCTGTACAAATGGGGAAACTTCGGTCATGGGAGACTGTATAGCGGTTTTCTGAAAAATATAAGTTTGTTGGATATGGCTGTCTCAGCCTATCAAATCAATAGTTTCTGAATTTAGTGGGATTTATATAAACAGAGTGTAGTCTCTAAGGTGCTGTGTATGGTCTGTTTGGTATAAATATTTATGATCGTTCTAAAATCAGTGTTTTTTCTAAAGCGTGCTTTTGTTTAATACAACTCATGATAGTTTCTGTGTTAAATATGCAGTTTCGGTTTTTAAGAGAGAAACAGAGGCAACACAGAAACCCACAGTAAACAGTGCTTCGATGGTGCCTAATCAACGGAGAGTTGTTCTGGTTTAATCTAAGCCTGCTTCTTGAGCACAGTCTATTTGCATTTAGCCGTGACTAGGAAGACCTGATCTTGGATATGGTAAGTGCTCCAAAACGCTTGGAGAAACAGTAAACTTCCATGTGATGTATTCGAAAGAGCTGCTGTTATGGCATAATTGTGTGTGAAAATACAGACAAATAAACTAATCAACACACTTACGTGGAAAAAACTTTCCTGCACGGAACCCTCTTTAGGCTGAGTGATCAGCTTCATAACTGTTAAAAAAAAAATCTTAAAATTAATAATTCTGTGAAGTCGTAGTTAAAACCGGGCTGTCCTGAGACAGCTCCTAACATCATTTAGGACTGGGCTTAAGTTAAGAGGAGTGCTGGCAGGGTTGGTGCTTCTGCAGCTGCAGTTGTTGGGATTTCCCCTGGGCATTCTCAGTTCTGGCAGTCCGGGGTCCTGGCATCAGCATTACGGGGATAAAACAAAGCAGATATTCTGTTTCCCTCAGAATTAAAAAGGTTCTACATTAATATGTCCATAGAATATACTCCAACAAACACCCCCATGACACAGGCTCTTTCCTTCCAGCTGGATACACTATACTTTGCTTCTCAGGTCTTTTTTATGTGCAAAAGGAACAGCAGCAGCTCTCTTAACACGGCAAAGAGGGACACAGGCTTTCTCTGAACGTGTTTGAAAGATGGAGTTCATTTTGCATCTCCCTCTGCTTTAACACCTTGCTGCTTTGTGCAGTTCTGGATCTTTCTGAATTTTCTTTCTGGATAGCAGTCTGCACTGTATAGCAAGCTGTAGGCTGGCTGAAATGATTGTCTGTGCTTAACAGCTGCTCAGGGCAGCACGTTTAAAAGCACCATAGTTTGGTTTGCTTTCTAGTCTGTTTTTAAATGCCGTGGTAAAAACACACTGCAAATACTATGACAGCAATAGCTTACATGTCCTTATGTACAAATCTAAAGGTACACCTAAATGTCTATCAAAACCCAGAAATATGCAATTTGCTGCCAGATGTACGTGGCACTTGCAGACAGTACAATTCAGCGCTTGTGTGGTAAAATTACATTGAAATTTCACTTGTCTCTCCCGTTCGATAGTGTCCACAATGTGTAAATACACCATTTGCAGGCTCATAGGTTTCACTATTTGAAAAACAGGCCCTTCTTTCTTCTCTGTTTATTAACTATGCATTCATAAAGCACTCTGTAATTATTTGAAAGTATATGTAAATCCTGTCAAGTTGTGGTGGGTAGGATGCTTCCAGGTAGCATAAGCATCGTACTTTCTACTGCCAAAAAGTCGACAGCCGCATCTCACATGTGCCAAGAAGCAGCTGTTACCATTTGGGCTGTATGGTACTGGGTTAGGTTTCAGTTCGCTGCGGTAGAGAACATACCTTGCGCTAACATTTAGCCATGGCTGGAGCGCCTGGTCCTTAAAAAGTAATGCAGGAGTGCTAAAATCAGGTGTGCACATTTTTTTCTTGTTTTTCAGCCTGGTGGGTTTTTCTCCCCCAAATAAATTACTATTAGCATTTTCATTCTTATCTTCATTACATTAGCAATGGAAAAGTAGCTATAGATTGTAACTTTGCTTGAAATTTTACTGGTGACGTGCAATTGCTTTTCATAAGTCCGTTCCTTAGTACTTTTCTCATTATTGCTGAATAAATTTAGTTCCAGGATGTTTGGAAAAACTGGCAAATGTTTGCCAAACTGTCTGTAACAAAAAGACTATGAAATTAGTTGTGAGCTTTGCTGGAGTCATAAGAAAAGTTTATCTTTAATTACAGTTCAAACATTGTAAATCGAATTATATGAGTATAAATAAAATACCTCACAGCCTCCCAGTCTGACCTCAGCAACTGACTGTCTCTCCCAAAGCCTATGAATCACTTGTGCTTCAGGTAATTGAAATTCATCCTCAGCCGTTTTCTGCAGATAGCAATTACTAGATCATATGGAGAAAGCTGCTGAGCTTATGGAAACCCAGCTATAAAATGAATTCCTGCTCCCATCGCCTTGTATTCTCTTTGCAGCCACTGGATCGAGTCCAGATTTTTTTACTCATGTGTGCTGCTGCAATACCATGCTGGACTGACTCTGGCCAGAAAGAACATTGCATTCTGCTCCCTTCCTCCCTTGGCACGCACTGTGTGTACACAGCTAATTCCATCCACCCTTTGCTAACTTGCTGGTTTTTTCATGCTGCCTTTTTCCCTGCCTCACCTTCCTTTTTAAAGCTCTTTCTCCTTTTAATAAGATCTGTACAATTTTCAAGTGTTTCTGACTATACATGACTTCATCTCTTTTCCCTCTGACCCCTCGCCACGAGCTGCATTTCCAGTGTTTCTCTCTCTTGGCTTGTTGTAGGTCCTGTCAAGCCTTGTCGTTGCCACTGCGCTGCTGCACAGCTCGCTCTGCAAAGGCTGCTTGTTATTATGTGGATATTAGTCAGCCCTGCAGAGAAGGCTGCATTGTGCTACGGGTGAGGTTGGACCCTGACCAAATAAATAAAGCTCCATTTTGCTTCCTTTCAGAGATCAGTTTATTCTGGCGCAATCCGCAGCAGAACTAAAGGAATCAAGTCTCAAGGCCATCAGAAGACACGGAGACTTCTGGAGTCTGTGTGCATAGACTGGCTCAGATTCTTTTCTTGAAATGGGACAAATATCAGGAAACCTCTTATGAACAGGAGCGAAAAATTATGCAAGTACAGAGAATGCACAGTTGAGAATTGGCTTTTACTGATTTGACTAGATGAGGACTGACTTGCCCAGCATCTTGAGAAATGGCTGGACCTGACAGTAGAATTGAAATCTCCCTCCTGGGACATCACAAAAGAAACTGTGAAAGAAAAAGCTAGCAGCTGCTCATGAAGGTGGTAAGACAGACATGGAAATCACTCAGGCTTGAACAAAACACTTCTGGTTTTTTGGAGATCAGCTCTTGTTTTCTTAGGAGCAGCTCTCACAGCAGGTCACGTTCAGTTTCTACCATTGAACGATCCTGGATGCTGTGCCCTTCCTCCTTGTCCTTCTTCCATTTTATCCCTGTTACTGAATGGCACCAGAGAGGTTACCTATGGAAATTACATATCAGTGGTTCTGCAAGCCCTGGGGAAAGAAACCATGGAAGTAGCGTAAAGGATATGGAGCATCTCCTAAGAGCACCTAGGACTTCTGGCTCTGAACCAGAAGAGCTGAAACATCCGTCCTCATTATCACACTACTTCTCTTACCTTCTGAGTTGCCATCCTTCCAAAATTATCACATAAAGCAATAGTTTGTGTTACTTCTTGCATGCCTGGGTAAAACCTAGCTGCAAGCGCTGCTCTGATGCGTCGTGGGAACTAGCTCTGCAGTCTGAAGAGCACTCCTCTTGCTAAGCTGAGTTTCTAACTGAAGTACCTCACAGTACCTGACAGTAAGGGCTTTCCTGACAGCTGACTAAACCAGCAGCATGGCAGCACTTTCCATTAGGCTTTATAATAACTTCCAAGAAGGTTTCAGCTCCTTTATTTGCTCAAGATGCAGTGACCACTGCAGAAACAACTCTCACACTGCTGCTTTCAGGAGGGGAGAAAGAGTTGCCCCTTTCCTTCCCTTCAGATTCTCGCATGGAATGAAAATCAAGGCCCCAGCTACACAGCACCAGAAAGCAGGCTTCCCAGTGCCATGGGATCCTCCTTGGCACAAAGAAAACACAGGGAGAGCGACGACCCAGGGCTCAGGGAACCGAGATCAGAGTCTTGCTCAAGTTTGGACAAGGGCTGGAAACAGCATCAGTCCACTGTTTACGTGCAAAAGTGAGGCTCCCATCTGTAAAATCTGCGTTTCATTATGTCCGAATCAAAATATTGGGCATTTTGGGGACCAAATATGATTTTTGTTGTTTCTGCTGGTAGCACAAGAGACCGTATGCAACTCGTGCAAATTTTTTTCAGCTAAGACCTGCAAGCTTTCCTCAACTGTGAGCTTCTGTGGACTCTTTTCTCTCTGTTTCAGAGTAATTCACTCCTACACACTTTTTGTCAAGCTACATGATCCTTTTCCCACATGACCACGTAAGCGTATCCATGCCATGCAGAAATATATATAGGAACAGAGTACTGAGAGGAAGCACTGGGGCCTGCTGCTGCCTCCTGCAACAGGGAGAATGTGATCACATGGAGTGCATCTACTTACTCAGATCTGGTGTCAGAAGGATAATTCGTGTCCTGTCTGCAGAAGTAAAAATAAATAGGGTTCAGGCTGAGTTCAACAACCTGAGGTTGCTCATGAGCAGCTCACAGTTTTCCGGGGAGCTGAGGCGTTTTTCAGGTTCCCACCGACAGGCAAGCAGTCAGGTGGAAGCCTAGCGCGCGGGTGAAGGGCACGGTGCTCACGCTGCAGCGACTCACATGATTTGGTCATGACTTTAGTGGGCTTTTGTGAGCCATGACTACAGCATCTTTTAGCAGGATTGCCTTGAGTCACTGGCCTGTCTGTTCAAGATCTGTACATCTGTGGAACCTGAGCAGGTTTATAGAATAGGCTGTTCCTGTTCATGCGCTGCATTGTGAATTGTAAAGTGCAACTGTGTCAATTAATTTCTATCTTAATCTCTCTTTCGCATAACAAAGCTGTATTAATAAGTACTAACCATCCCTTTGCCAGATCTTGCAAGTAAAATCTACTCTTAGTGTAGAAATACCAAATGAGAGTAGCAAACAACTGCAAATTATTATAAACTTACAAGACCCTGACCAAATTAGGTCATCCATAGAGCGTCCCTTCTTGCTCTGCCTGTTTTCCATTCCCACTCTTCTCTCTTGTTGCACTGCGTAGGGTCGCTGCCTTCAGACCAAGAGCAAAAGCAAGTTTGCTATGCTCCTGCACTCGAACCACTTTAATGAACTTCAAACAAACAATTTAAATTCATGTATGAAAATTTACCATGAAGAGAGCTGGCAAACTGTAAAGCGGCCAACCCACTGCTACAATTCAACCTCTATGAGCTGACAAGTTGAATGATTAATGTACATTTGCAAATGGGAAGGAATTTGTCCAAAATGGAAGAAGCCAGGCTGTAGTCACTGAAGGGGGAAGAAACGGATTCTAGAAAGAAATTGGGATCACTGGGGGCAATTGATTGAACATCATATCAATGTTTATAGATACCTGATGGTTGTGATGAGGAGTAAAGAAGGAGCCTGACTCTTCCCTGCAGTGACAGGACTGTGACAGAACAAGAGGCAATGGGCAAAAACTGAAACACAGGAAATTCCCTTTAAACATAAGAAAAAACCTTTTCACTGTGGGGTAATCGAACACTGGAACAGGTCGCCCAGGGAGGTTTTGGAGTCTCCACCCCTGGAGATAATCAAAGCTAGACTTGACAGAGCGCTGGGCAACCAGCTTCAGGTGGCCCTGCTTTGAGCAGGGGGCTTGGACAAGATGACTGTCCTCCAGAGGTCCCTGCCAGCATCCGCCTCTTGCTGATTCTCTAAGAAGTTGACTGTGGCTTTTCAGTACCTACACAGAGACTGCAAATATGAGAAGGACCAGAAACTCACCTCTGTGACAAGACTAAAGAACTAGGAGCTGATACTAAATGATTTAAATAAACTGCAAAATTTTGGCCATCTCACTTGCTGGAGCAATTTGCTAAGGACTATGGTGGATATGCATCAATGCCAATTCTGAAATAAAATCAGACATTCTTCTAAACACCACTGTTTTATTCAAGAAAGAACTAATTCTGTAAAATCTCTGGTCTAAGCTGTAATGTGTTTATATTAGATTCATTTTAATAATGGAAGATTCTTTTGAATAATGGTGTTTTAAATAATGTTCTATTCTATATAAAGTGTACTCCTGTACTTTAGAAAAGCACGTTGCTGAATGGGGCCTATGTTCCATTGAACTTACGTATCTTGGCGCATCTTTTACCTCATGATTTTCATTACATTCTTTTGGCCTCAGAAAACTGAACAAATGCAAAATATATTTTTTTGCATAGGATTGTCACCTTGTACGAAAAACCTCCAGTAAGAAGACCACCTGATGCATTTTTTTAACTCTGTAAATGTGTCTTTGAAGAAATAAAAATACCTTTAAAAAAGAAAATATAGCACAAGAGAGCCCTGTACAACCCGTATTTCTCACTGGGGTGCCCTGTAGTATTGGTCGGGAAAAAAGTATTGGTGCATCTTTCAGGCTGTGCTTTAAAAAGTTGTTAATGAAGAAATCACCTAAAGTACAACTGTAACCATGATGGCAAATTTCAGTAATACTTGTAAATTTATGGGAAACCTGCCCCATACAGAGGATGATCAGGTGTCATGGGCACAGAGCTGAAGGTTACAAAGCTCTTTTGAATCTTAAGCTAGCTTGAAACAGGGCATGTGCACCTGAGCAGTGAATTTGCTAGTTCACTGTGTCACTGGGACAGCAGTCAGTGTATGTCATGTGTTGCACATGAACAGAGTGCCTTAAGAGACCCACTTTGGTTCAAATATTTGTTTTGTAGATTGTAAATCGATAAGGTCTATGCAGCCTCTCTCTCCATCTATAGTGTGCTGCAAGCATTCAGGTTACAGCACCCAGTTTGCTGTGTGTCCTGCTTCTATGAAAACCAGAATATCCTTCCCACCCCTCCCTTTGACCCTGGCAATTTTCAGAAGTGAAGGCGCTGCAGCTTGTCAGCATCTTCCGCGGGGTACCTGGGCAGCGACAGCCTGGGCTCCACACTGGCGTGCGGCAGACCAAGAGAGAGCTGGGGGCTGTTTTTCGCAGCCTTCTGTCAGGCAGCCATACCAAATCCCTTTAGACACAAAGAGGACATTTTTAGAATAACTAATGTTCAATCAGTGACAGGCTAGACAAAGTGATGTGTTTCAGAAAATTGCTGCTCAGGAAGGAAGACTTGAGATATCAGGGAAAGAGGATTCTCAGTTTTACAGAGCCATGTTAAATATGTGCTTAATCTTTCCAAAAAGAAAAGAAGTAAAACTAAGTTGGGTAAAACCACCAAGTGTGTTTGACATTTTTTCCCTATAAGCAAAATCTTAGACTTGAGCTGAGGTCTCCCTCATGTGAAAAGAATTAAAAAAAAAAGGACTTGTTCCATCTGATACATTATTCCCTTCTAGAGATGAGGAAGATGATGTTTGCCATGTACATGATTCCAGCCTTCCACCCTAATCGACGTGGCCAGAGAGCTGCCCCCAGATGGGACTGCATGGCATCTCCATCTCCGCACAGAAGCAAACCTCCACATCGCTAATGCTTTGGAGCGCCTTGGAATAAACCTTCGAATCTGCAAGAATCGGGAGCAGGAAATGACAAAGGCATCTTACCAGCCTCCCTCTCAACCTTTCGTTAACAGAAAACCAAATAAAAACATGAACAAAAACCGGAAAAGTAATATAAAGAATATTTCTCACTGTTACAATTGCAATGCAAGTCTTAGATCCCCTGTCCCCCACCCTCAGACTCCCCAGCCCCAAAGCAAAATTAACTGGGGAGGCTGCAGAAACTCTGGCGTGAGAGTGCAGAAGGGGTATTACTCTGTCACTCACATAAGCAAATCTCTAAATACCCAGTGAGGGTAGATTAAATGCCAACATTTGCTGGGACCAGTGCTTTGTTTAGGTGATTCACCCTCAAATTTCATTTTGTAAAAGCAGTGCAAACAAGCACCGCCATTTCTTTTTTTAAACCCCAGTCTAATGACGAGCAGAGGGCTATACCAGCGTCTCAGGCTGCCAGACGGTGGGTCGCCTGCTGAGCACAGAGTTAAAAGAGTAGTTCACAACTTGTACAGAAGAATTTTTTTTGTTTTCATTTCTCATTCCTCCCATTTATTGGCAAATAGAAGAAAAGAAAGTAAAAAACTTTGCTAACTTCTAAAGTTTGCTGATTTTCTAAAGTTCACCAGCATAATGCTTAGCTAGCAATGGAGCAAAAATTCTTACAATCCATTAAAGATGAAACTATTCCAATTTTTTACTAAAAAAGCAGCATTCAAAACCCAGGGGAGTGGAATGTTCTTGATCAGCCTCTATGTGTTTACTAACATGCAGATCTCAAGAAATATGTATTTACCAATCACAGTTTACCTGAGTTTAATAGATCAGAAAGAAACTGTAATGTCAGTTAAAATTTAACAATTGTCTTCTAACTTGTGTGGCTGCAGACTTTGAAGCCATGTCCAGAATAAAGTAGGAGTTCTCTTTGGGACTAACCTGATTTGAGCATGGTTAGAGGGCAACCTTTGAAGGACTGCCAATACAAATGATCCTTCTTGATAACATCTGCCATGAGCATGGTGAAATGTCTCTTGGATCCGATTCACTAAAAGGTTCTGTCCTCTTTGAGCACCTTTCAAGTTAAAAAAAAAAAAAAAATCACAGAATTTTAGCACAAAGTTTACCCTAAAGAGAAGTCTAGACTGTTGACCTAAATGGGGATTGCCCAAGCCCTTTTTATGGCTTACTAAATAAAGATATTTACTCTAGCGTGGTGTTAATTAATAACCGTGTGATGGACTAATTTGGAGACCTCAGGATGGGACTGAACAATCAAAAGCAGAATCTTTTCTCATTTAGTCTGCATTTGCTGCCAAAATCAGTCTTATAGACCTCTGCTTCAGCTCTCATGATGAATTTTGAGTAATGAAGGTCATTTGCAAAACTAGTTAGATTTGCTTGCTGGAGGTGAGATGCAAAGGCAGTGGTATTGTCATTCCCCCTTTTTCTCCTTCCTTCCCCAATACAATAGTACCATTTTTTAGGTATCCAGCTTGTGCTGGAAGTAGCACAGAGCCCAGATGTAGACAGCTACAACTACGCAATACAGAATTTCAGTCCAAACTGAGCTTTACATGTCTGGTTTAGAGGGCACTTTGTCAAATGGGAGCCTTAATGTGCACTGTACGAACCTTTCTTCGTAGAAGAACGTAGAATGTAGAACTTTTCGGTCCATTTTTCTCAGTGTAGTTTGTGCCAGTGCACAGATTTGAGAAGGTTTAATCTGGAAGCCCAGGACAACCATTTCCCTTCATTTGCAGCAGGATTTCCTAAACTTCTGAAGGCTGCTCCTCCTGCCTGCGGAAAAGGAGCAAGGTCCTGGCACTGGGCAGTTTTGCCGCGTGCTGCTGAAACCCTGCACATTTCCTCCCCATCTCCTGCCCACCTCGGACAACCCCCAGGCGTGTCACTGATGGCTTGTGATTTGTTTTTTCAAAAACACCACCTCAGATTGTCCTTTCAAAGAATGGAAATCCCGGACAGTTTCTCTTTCGTGCCAATATTTTAGGATGTTACTGGTTGCCAGTGTTAATATCAGTATTCACCCCACCTATATACCTTGTGTATGACACAGATTTGTCCTGCTATCCTATTAGTGAAGTCTTATCACATTTAAATCCTATTATCATTAATTCAAAAGACAGCCAGCAGTGGATAGCTGTTCTCTGTTTTTAGAGGCTGGAGTATAAATATCACAGTTTCAACTTTCTGTTTCTTTTTGTGATAACGAAGTGCTGACTTCATTCCCAGGACTGGAAGGGTGAACCCTCCCCTCTAGGGAGGCATCACCAAAAAGGTACAGGGATCTCTGAAGGGAATTCTGCAGCGAATTTCAGCCTGTGCTGTGTGTTGGAGATGCCACGAAGCAAACTTCCAGCAGACTGAGGAACCTCTGCTTTCAGTGAAATGGTCCCTAACCGCCAAAGCATGTCGGCACCTACACGGTGCTTCAGTTCCACCTGTCCTCTTCAGCAGCATGTCTAAACTTGGATTTTATGATACAACACTTAAACAACTCATGTAGGCATGCGAGGAAATAGTAATAAAGCCATGAGTCTTTGTTGTGGCCTCTGCAGCATTGACGTTACTGCAGCAGAAAGCAGAGATAACTTTTCTGGCTATAGGAGAAATACAACAAAATTGTGTGCCATATACGAACAACATGAAATGCTTACGAAATGTGAGTTTCTTCTTTTTCTTAATATATTTTAGAACACATTCTCCCACTAATGTCTTCCAGAAGCATACTGGACAACCCTGCTGCAGCTTAACAAGCCATTCCTTTGCACTGTGCTTTTTGTATCTCTGCACACTTTCCCAGACGCCACTCTCAGCTGAAAGAGATGGGCTGTTTCTACATTTAGCAAACAAAAATGTAAACACTCTGCAGTTTAATGAAGTAAACTCATGTCATGAACTGGAGGCCTTCCCATCCTCTCCTGCCTCCCAAGCAAGCATTTCAATTGTCTTCTAAGCAAGTATTTAAACTTCTTTACAGGCAATATTGCCAAAAATGAAATCAAAGTGGCTTTCATTCTACCTTCGTACCTACTAGCTATTAAATATGGAACATCCTGGGATTCACTAGCTGACGGGCAGTCCTATTGTCATTTCAGTCCCACAAGAATCTGTTTAGTTTATCGAATCTCAAGTAAAAAAAATCCAGATTTTATTTAGCAAAAATGTGTGTATGTTGTTTAAAACATTCATAGCAAATGTTAGAAAATATATACTCCTCACAGCTGATGCGTTAAAACTATCTTGCTAAGAGCCATGAGGTGAGGTGGTCAGAGCTTTCCAGAAAGCTGGTGCGTGAACAAGCAGATGCACTTTCTGGGTACTGAAAACACCGACTCCCCTGCAAACAGCCGCAGGGCTGCCTGCTGCCGCACACAATCCCATTCACATGATGCAACCGCGCAGGTCTCATCCACCAACACTGGCACCGGAGCTAACCGCGGGTAGTTATGCTACATATTATATTTGCACTCAGGTTTTACCAATGAATATTTGTATCCAGAGGTGCACAGACAGCGGTGATACGAACTCAGACACAGAGAGGATCCACACCACCACAAACACAAAACACAAACGCTGAGAGCGATATGGCTGTTCAAAATGCAGCTGTCGGTGCACCCCTGAATTTTGAAGGCAGCCAGCCAGAATCTGTCTGTTGACTCAGCTTGATCAGAGCTACATCCTCCTGGTTAAGTGAACAGAGGCAGCTGTTTGCCATCCAAGAGCAAATGCCCACCCGATTCTGCCTGAAGTGCTAAGAAAACTGTATGAGGTGGTTTGGTTTCAGTGGCTGAAATCCTCATTCTGCATAATTTGTGTGGCTAGAAACTACTGTGTCTTATTTCAGTAGTGGACTAATGTAGCTCTGACTAAGATTAATTGACCATGTTGAATAGATAACATGTTGATAAAGCATATATTATCTAAATGAGCAATTTCGTATAGTTTAATATGAGGTAAATGGATATTGCTGAAAGAAAGGAAAAGACAGATCTAGGGCAAACACTCAGCCATTTTAGGCACAGAAAAGGCAGCTGGGAGTACCTGTGCCATACCTTTAGTATCAAAATGTCCTTGCTTTCAGCAGGTGGATAAGCCTGATTCTGGGCTGAGCCAACCTGCTCACATAACACTTCTGGTTCATGGTGTCTCTCTTTCCTTTCCCCTAGTCACCCAGGGAATGGAAAGCATAGAAATCTGGTGCAAATTGCTGATACAGAAAGTCCAGGTGAGCTCCTGCTAAGCTGGGGCTGCCCCAGGAGCTGGACTCTTCCCTGGCCGCAGCTTTCCCCTTTTGAAGCAGCTTCAGGATTTTCTTCCCTGCACATCCCCAAGCCTGCCTGCCCTTTGCTGCCTTCACCAGCATTGTCTTCTGGTTCTGTTCAATCCTCTTTAGGGAATTCTGGGACTACAGAGAGGGAATTTCAGCGTTAATGATCCTAGCAGCAGTGCCGGGGCTGCAGCAAGTGGGATGCCAACAGTGCAAACTTGACTGCACCGTATCAGCTGTTTTTGAAGAGGAATACTGTGGTAAGAATGTGGTGGCAGACAAAAGGCAGCTCGGTAAAAAGGAATGATGGCAACGCTCCTGACAGCCAAGCACCTTGCTTGGACCCAGGAATAACAAAGATTGGGGCTGGCTAGAAATGCATGATATTAGTATGCTGACTGTTGCAGATTCAGGACATTATCCTGTTTGCCCTCCACAAAGCTTTTCATGAAGAAACAAAATGATCTTGTGAGATAATGCTGGTTTATAGCACAAAAACCCCCCATCATCAAATATAGAGAGACTGGCTGCACTTTCTTACCATGCAACTATGTACTTGCCTGTACTAACCTCTAAAATAAAATAGGACTAGGTGGTTCTTACCATGGAAGGAAGTGTTTTCAATACAGAGAATTTTAATTCTTTACTTTGGCCAATATTTTGCTTTTACTTCCTGACTAATTTGTCCTGAATTTCAAAGGTGATTGTAAGCTACAAGAATGCATCCAGGTTTTGAATGGACTTTGGCTTAGATAATATTGTGTAAAATATACCCAAAATAGGAAAATACCACAAAAAGAAATTTTGGAAAGCACTGCAGTCTTTAGAACTGATAAAAAAGAAAACCTAATACATGCCAGGCAAATGCACATAGTATGTAATGATATGTGTCGTCCTTGTGTTATCCTGGTTTGGATTCATTCTAAGTGCACTGAAAAGAGTCTTTTCACGGGCACTGGGCTGGGACCGCACTTATATGGTCAGCATAGAAAAAGTAACAATCTGTTATTGCAAGCAGAATACGCTGGTGACAAATACTGATACTGCTTACATTATATTAACGTTTCCGAATACTTTTTCTCACATGTTTTTGTTGACTCTTCTGCTTGACTATACCTCCCCTTCCATCTGCTGCATTTGCCAAAGAGGGGGTAACCACTGAACTTCTGACAGTCCTAACCCTGGAGAAACAAAAGTGATGTTCAATGGTACTTGTCATTGCAGAGAGTGGAAATCCAGGGTCCTTGGGAGTCATTGCATATGGCATTTTGCACATCTATTTATCCTGGGTAGAGAGAGCTGTGAGTAGCACTGGGATGTGTGTTCCAGCTTCCAAACTTCTGCTAATGCAATACTAATAGACCATATCCTGGAGAAGAATCTTTCTTTGGGGAACATGAACAGCCTTCTGCTCAAATATGTCAAAATTTGGACAAAGAATTATTGCATGTGTAAACAAAGTCTGCTTCTTAAATAAGAACACTTTTTAAAAAGCTGAATGTGGATCAGTCTTAGGGGAGAATGATCAAGAACAACATATTTCTTGGGGTGAAAAGGGGGCTGCTCTAATACTTACTCAGCATTCTTCTTTATCAATGCTTTCAGGTTTCAACAACTGACTAGAAGTCGTGGGTTTAGCAGCCCTTAAGCATAAAAGTGTCAGTGCCACACTATTTTAAGAAATCGCAAAGAAGCCCCAGAAACACAAAGCTTGTTTCTTAATCTGTGAAGACATAATTGGGAGTAGGCTGAGCTAGATGCTGAGAAATATGAAACAGCCGTATAAGGCAAAGAAAGTCTATTGTAATCACTGGCTGAGTTAAATCTGTAAGAAGCGTGTCAACTCAGCCAACAGAAGTTGGCAGCTGTGTGCGTGCAGCTAGTTTTCCCAAAGGAAGGCCAAAGAAAAATTAGAGTGTGTTTGTTCTGGCATTAAGACACTCTCACCCCAGCTGGAAACTAAACTATCTTTGTTCTAAGTCAAGAATTATCTTCATTCGACTCAGTGTATTATCATTCATTTCAGAGACATATACATTCTTAAAACAATAATTTACATCCAGAGGTAAAGTTTTTGAGAAGGGTTAGTTCTGGTGAGGTTTCCTGACTACTCAGCAAGCAACAGGGCACCTTCTGCAGCTCTCCACCATCTGGTGTCCTTCAGCATTCAAAGCTTTAGTAAAACCCTGTATTGCCCCCACTTTTTCATATGGGGAAACTGAAGCCTAGGGAGATTATAATCTGATTTGCTGTAGGATCAATAATTTCCAATCTTGTTGCAGCCTGATTTCAGCAAATTGACAACATACCATAATTGCCACGTAAAGGCTATTGACTTTCAAAACAGAGCGATAATGAAGCATACTGATGTTTACAAAAATAATGTCACACACAAACTATGTAGCTCAAGGAATGATTTGGCCATACTAAAGCCAAAACCAAAATAATCACATTACCTTATTAGAGAGAGAGCTGTGGCTGCCTCCATTTGTGCAGGTGTTATCTGGAGGAGCTACGTGGCAGCTGCAATGAGATGGGCTTTGAGATGAAAAAAGCATCACTGGAGCCTTTGGGAAAGGTTATGGGAGAGCGACTGGAGTATTGCTGTGGTTGGGATGAATCCCTGGGGAAGGGACAGAGCTAAAGGGGCCCCCATGCACTACCGAGGGCGGGTGAGTGAGGTCTGTGTGTGCTGGGGGTGACACCTGCATGAGGAGGTGTGGGTCTGCTCGCCAGCTAGACGGGAGCTGGGGGAGGTCAATGGGATCTGGCTGGCGAGGCTGCCGACACCTGGGTTAGCATCAGCTGAGGTCCCACCGGGTGCAGGTCGGGTGGGCTGCTATGCGTCTCCCAGCTAGCAGGGAGGGGTAGCGTGGAGGCACTTGCCCAGAGCCCCACTCCACCTCCGACTTGTCTGGTCTGCTCCCATGCCGGGCCGGGCTGTGCCTGGGTGCCGGCTGCCGCCTGCTCAAGGTCACACCAAGGCCCTGGTACAGGGACAGGGCTGAGCCCAGATCTCTGGAGCTTCAGGCCAGTGCCTTCACCGCAAAACCCCTTCCTTTCCTGTCAGATCCCTCGCACCTGCTCTCCAAGATGTAGGTATGTCTGTGAACAGAAAAAAAAGAACAGGAAAAAAATCAAAAGAAACTGTAATTATTTCTTTATGGAAAAACCTCACAAAATACAAAAAAGAAGCCAGAATGTTACAGAAGCAGAATCCCACAGAAATCATAATAAGTCTGCAGAATTTTATCAAGAATTATTGCTTATTCTTTTCATCCAGACCTGTATTCCTGACAGACAGTTCTGCAGCAAGCCTGGGAAGTCCAGTTATGAAGCATTAAATTATCATTTGGACCCTACATAAAGATTGCATGGGAAAGGATTTCCTTCTGCAAATCAGGAATTTCATACTTGAATGAGAGAGCACCCACCTTTAACAAAGTTTGCTATTATCATTATAATTGAACAGTTCTATGAAACATACTCTTTTGCTGCCTTACAAATGTGCTTCAGTGAAGTACTGCAAGACTGCAAAGATTATTACCTTTATCTCTTTAGATGTTTGTCCATTAAACACACCTCAAAACATTTTTTTTTTCCAGGATACTTGCATAATTTATGTATCACGTAATGTGAATGCACATTGTCATACGAAGTTCCCACAAACATATATTTTGCTCATAGCATGAAATGAGTTAAATTCAGAGGTAGATTTGTATCTTTATTTATATAATGCCAGCTGCAGTAGAAGTATTAGAGACATTAGTAACCAACTGTTAGTCCCAAAATACCAGTGAATTTAATCGCCTGCTATGTGGATTTTAAATAAATAGATGCTTTACCAGCCTTGGTTGACATAGCCGCATACAGTGTGTGGTTGCTGGAAAGAAGGACTTTGGCATGTCAGTGGTCCATGAGAGACTCCTCTCCCAGAGAAGGCAGACACACAAAAGGTATCAGAGCCTGAGTCTGAAGGACAGTATCATTTTGCAAATCGCATTATCCAGACTTATCATGCATGTATCAGTTTTGAATTTAATCTCTGCATTAACTGACTTTCCCCCAGAGCACATACCCTGCCAGGAAGATGTATTTTCATTACCCTTCTATTTGATTTTTGTAATACTAATCCCAAGGCAAGCTTGAAAAAGTGGAACAGCGGTTAGATCCCCATCTGGGTTTTGCAGAAAGTTGTAGAGGTTGGAAAAGACCTTAGGAAAGGAAAATTTAGCATCAGATAGATAGCTTTCAGGTCAGATTTATTAGCAAGTCTGCTATGATGACCGGCCTCAGGGAAACAGGACAGACCTTGCTAATGAAATCCTTGCGCAGTTATTGCTATATCCAAGACCTTAGGATCTACATGAAATGCTGCCTCTTGCCACAGGCTGCTCAAGATGCTGGTGCTTTGCTCTTCAGCGGTAAATTGGCAATGGAGGGATGAGCAGGCTCTTAGGATGTGCTGTGGCTGAGGCGGCAGATTAGCCATTTCCATTTGGTGGTTTATTTCCCCACCCCGGCACCTGATAGATGGCTTTTGTATTCTGCTGAATCCTGTGATCACTCATGGTCTTACTGAACTGGTAACAATACAGGACTTGGGAACTCACAGGGAAAGAAAAGGCTCTTTTACCTTCTCTGCCACTTCCCTTCTCATTTGTCTGTGCTCGCTGAGGGAATCCTGCTGCTGGAAGAAGAAAAAGCGTGTGAACGCTGGTGAGCGGGCTCAGCCAAAGACACTTCACTCATGGGAGGCTCAGGAGCAGCTGCTGTCAGAGCCAAGGCCTGATGAGAATCTAAATGCACAGAGTAAGAAATTTTAGGTAAGACCACCATAAAATCTGGTTTGTTTTTTCGCTTCATTCCCCATCTCTTTGTAAGCTGTTTTGCTAGCCTTTAGGAGAAGCATCTGCAATAAGCCGTGACAGTGAGAATATTGGAAAGGTGCTTCAACAGAAGTCCAAAATAGTGTTTTCATTTTCCTGAAGCGTGCCCGGTGACTGCCAATCACACTCCGAGAAGACTCGGAGGAGCGCAGCAGCACTGCCAAGGGAGCGGCTGGCAGAATGGGGACTGAAGGTGCAACCCTGTGCAAGGAGAAAGCTCCTACTGATGGCCCAGAGCGCCTGTGGGGATGTGGGGGTCAGGGCAGGCAGAGCCCACAACCCATCCTCACATGGTGGGTGCCAGAAATAGCAGGGTGCTCTGTACTGTAAGCAGTCTGAGCTCCTTAAAGCACAAATCCCAACATTAAGTGGAATCTCCACTGTGTTTCAAGAATGCATTAATTATAACGTGAGGTAATTAGGTGGTGAATTGGTCTTGGATAATGGAAAAGAAAACATTTAACTGATTTAAAAATTTATAATGCATGACAGGGTATGTTTCCGGAGATGAAATCCTTTCAAGAGTTTTTAAGCACAGATTTTTTTTTTCTTTCCCCCCCCCACGCCTTAACTGTCAACACTTTTCTGAGCAAACACTCCTTCACATTAGAATGAGGAGTTAAAGTGGAGATAAAAGCTTGGGGCAGATTCTTGCCCAGTGTGAACTTGCAGCTTTAGGATGGAGAATGGCTCTGCTTGGTTAAATAGCTGTCTTTCTGCTAATGCTGTGAATCATAGCTTTTGCTGCTGACAATATACACGACCTGAGCAAGCTGCCCACATGAACTCCATGTCAAACTATTAACAGCATTTCTTGCCTTGGACAGAGTCAAAGATCTTCAAGGAGTTTAGAGGACAACTGGCAAACACCTCATCTCCTATTAAAAAAGAGGGAAAAAGAGCAACAAAGTGAGTGATTCATGGACAAAAAAAAGTATTTCAGAATAAATAAAAACAAATTAGATGGGAGAAGTAGTCTTTTTTGCATTAGAAGTATTTACAAATTACGATTTTGATGAAGTTTAAGGGGATAAGTTATTCAAGCCCATGTTGAGATACTAATACAAACACGTACCTGCAGAAACTGCAAATGTTACACATTCTGGACATTGATTTACTTTACAGTTTTGAATAATCAAGCTGAATGAAGAAATGCTCAAAGGTTTTGAACAGTTTTGGAAGATAGTGTTGGTATGGAAGCGGTTGCCTGCAGATTAGTGACTGGGTCTGTAGACTCCGCAGCAGCCCCGTCCTCAGGGTAACTGTGCAGAAGACAGCGATGCAGGGTTCGTGTTAGGAAATGGCCAAACTCACCCTGGGCAGAATCCCATCTGCAGCTAGGGAAATTATATCAGAAAGTGATTAGGCACAGTTGAGCCCAAACACAGAGCTGGAGCAGCTAATTTATGATACTATTAATTCTTACTGAATAGGATGTATGTAAAAAAGTTTAAACATATGCTGCATAAATACCCATGGGAAACAGGCACACAATTGCTCATGCTGTTTTTCTTTTTTGTTTTGATGACTTTTCTCCTTAGTATATTCAGAACCACAGTGTTCCTCAAGCTGATTATGATCCCTCCTCTCAGACTGGAGAGTTATAAGAGCATTTCAATTGATTTTACTTGTCTTGACAAAAATCAGTTCATTAAAGAATGAGCGGTCCCTTGAAAAAGATGAATAATATTTGGGGTAGTAGTACTTCAAGGGGGGAAGACCTACAGGAACCCTATTTACCTTCTGATACCTAAAAACAAACACCACCTCAATTAAAGCTGAGGGTATTTGTGTTTCAAGGGCATTCTAAGAAGTAACTTGATAATAAGGCAATTTAGGAATATTCAGAGTGTATAACGGCTTTATGTGTTTCTGGTGTGCTCTATGATTTGGGTATGACCACTCGCATGCAAGCTTGATAAAGGGGGAAAATATTAGAAATTAAAGCTTCAAAAATGCCTTTTCATTATGAATATTGCAATTCTATACACAAAGTTACGATTTCCATAAATATGGAAAGAATGAATAATGAAGTTAAGTTTGGGGAACATATTTTGTAAACTAGCAAGTGTATAAGTAGCTGTATTAAAGTCTTTGCCAATCAGGTTGTCAAACTGAAATTTCTACAGTCAAAACTTGGGTTCTATATTGACAGCATTTTTACAAGTTGGCAAATGTGGGATTCGTCCAAAGCCTGCTGAAATCAGTGAGGGTTTTCATGGGCTTGAATAAGGACTTTAACACGATATGCTTCATAATGCAAATGACATAGTGTTCTCAACACCTATCTCTGCAAAACTGCTTGAAGCTTTATAATCAAAATGGATTATTCGCAGCTTAGAAAGCATGTTAAAAATTCAGACTTTTATGGAGACTCCAAATGCATATTTTTCAACACAATATTCTTCAAAACTGTCTATATTCCATTTATCTATATGAAAAAAGAAGTGCTAATAAGTAGAACAGAGAACCAGAAGTCAAGAAATCCCAGTTGGGTTCAATCCTATATGTGATTTTGTGCAAAATGCTCGGTTCATTTGTGATGAAGATAATTTAAAAATGCCATAGGCATGCTCTCCTCCAGGACATGAAGTGCAAAGGTTTTTCTACCAACAACATCTGCAAAAAACACACACCAAACTGAACAATTAAACTTATTTCTTTGAGCATCTGCAATCCAGAACAGAGTTTTGCAGAAGAAATGGCCTAGAAAGCCTTCATGAACATCTGTTGGCTGGTATGGCTTCTGTGAACACCCACCAAGAAAGTACATTTACAAATATCTCCATATGCTATGGGAGCGGAAATTTTATGATGCCTTAAGTTGCACTTGTTCACACAGAATTACTATACACAGTGCGGGATGTGGGCTGGAACGTTGAAAAGCAGCAGTAAGGACTGGTGATAAGGTCTCTTGCTCTCACACCCGAACATGTTTGCAAATAAACTGGCGCCAGGAAATAAACCCCACGCCTGATGTGGAGGGCAATGGAGTCCCGGACCCTAAAGGTTCCCTGCCTGCTCCACTTAGTGGCTGTTCAGCTCAAAGCCTGGCTCTGCACCAGTCCTGTCCAGAGAGAAGGTGGTTTCCCCAGAGAAAATGGTCCCTTCGATGGTTCAGAGGCCAGGCAAGGCCTGGTTCGAAGGTCTATGATGTTAGGTAAACGGCTAAATACAGCCCAAAGAATATAGTGTTGATATTACAAAAAACCATGTCATTTTCTGAGTTTGATAATAAAAAGGAAGTTAATGCTAGGTAATAACTGAACAATTTACCATGATGGCTTTGACAGTATTCTCTGTATTTTCAGCCAGTAAGGTCTTTCTGGCTTATTATTTTTGCACATTGCTCAGGAAAATGCCATACTGAGACAGGCAGATGATGGTACTTTAGTAATTGGCCTTACCCCAGTTTGCAGAATGCTTTCCCATTCGCAGCCCCTTCTGTGGTCCTCTTCGGCCACGCCTGCCTTGCGAGCAGGAGGGAGGGTTTCAGGCATGACTCCTGATCACGGTCAATATTTTGGTTTAGCCACCAAACCAAAACATTTTCAGAAAATAAAGACTGAGATCAAACCAAGATAAAAGTGCAGTGGGAGTTATTTTATTTTCCTGAGGTGAGGAAGCAGAAGGAATCAGAAACGAAGCTTTTATTCCACTTGGAGATGTATAACGAGCTACCACAGAAGTTGATAGCTAGAGCTCGTATGGCATTTGGGATGGCGGGAGAACGCAGCGCGCTCTGAGCGACTCTATGTGCTCACCACACATACGAGCAGGCCAGGGTCCCTCTGCTCGACGCAAACCACGGACTGAGGAGCTCATGGGCTACAGGCAACACAAGTGAAAATCCTCCCTCAGAAGAAATGCCAACTCCCCCCATCACTGGTATGTTCTCTGACCACCTGAGTGTTGCATGGAAAGGATGGAAAGGCACCTCCCTCACTTTGTATGTCACATATTTCTCCCTGCAAAGCTCATGAGCTGAAATTAGCCATTGAATTTTATCACAATTTTGGGTCAAACAAAACCTCAGGTAGGTGCTGAAGGCACAAGGGGGGATAGCTATAGGTTCGAATAGTTGTAAGTATGAAAAACCCTATAGCTATATTTTATGGATGCTCTATTTATCAAATGTAATTTCTGATGTATGTTAGTTTATCTTGCTGCAAAAATCAGAGACATTTGCTGTAAAACTAAGGCATTAGTGAAATAAGCACTTACACTACTGGGCAGATGTAATACTGGAGGTAGGGAGTAGTTACAAAGTAGAACATTGCCCTAGAGTTACCTCTTGTTTTTTAATTCCCTTCAGCCAAAGCCATCCTGCGCTCTGCTTGTGGGCAGTCTGGGAACGCCACCAATAAAACCACCAAAACAAAACAAAAAATCCCCAAATCCTCACCCTTCAATACGCAAAAATAAGTAAAGCTTTCTTCATTCTATGCCAGCTGCCAATGTGAGGTTCAGTATTTTCTGTGGTTCTCTCTTCACAATCTGCCTATGCTGAAAAAGGAGTAAAGGAGTTGAGGCAGACTGGAAAGGCTGTTAACTCGGGTTTACAAGATATAATGGACATATAACGCCCAGCATGTACCGTATGTTAAGATAATATGAGACATTTTTATTTAGCTGCTTTGGACTAGTAACAGTCAATAATTGTGATGAAGCTCTGTCTAAGCAATACATTTCCACATTCTTTTTATATCATCACTTCTAGGTTTGGTAAGCTATGTGAAAAATTCTTTGCTATTGCTAACAAAAAGCTTGAAGACAGTGTTTGCTGCAGATGTTTTGTGTTTTAATCTGCTGTAATTAAGACAAATGAAGCTATGATGTCAACATTGCACATTTCCAAAAGTGCCTTGATTTCTAAAGCTTAAAAAAAGTCACCAACCACCTGGCTGATAACTTGGTAGTACTACCTGATCTGTCCAAAACACAAAAATCTCCTGCTTCTTGGTTTTCTCCTTTGACCCCCGAGCTGAAAAGACATGGTGGTGCAAACTGAGTGAAGTTAATCACAGAGATATCTACATGCCCCAAATTAAAGAATGAGAAGTGCAGAAATTTAGCACAACAGGATTTTGCATTGATGACATTCTCAGGACAGCTGTATGTCCACATACTAAAAAGCACAAACTGGTGAAACCTAAAAAAGGCAGATTATTTTTGACCATAATTATTTTCTTCAAAAGAAATGACTGGTATTTGTCCTACAAATCCTATCAATTTGGTAATAAGCCTATATTTCTAATTTCTTTGCTCACCTCTGCTTATCAACTTCTAGAAAAACCCATTTGAACAAGGTTGGGAAATCAGCCATGGAACACAGAGGCAAGATGGTCAGTGAGCGTCATCTGAGCTCTCGCCTGCGTTGACTGGCTGACCTTAACAAGTGGTAATGACTCCAAAGTGAAGACCAGAAGCACTGAGCATGGTGGAGGGAAGGGGGACAGCCTCTGCGAACTGACAGCCGGGCTGCAGCACTGCGGGCCCGGGCTGTGCCGGGGAGCCCAGCTGAGCCCAGCCGAGCCCAGCAGGCAGCCTCCGCCGCGGTTCAGCTGCAGCAGCCGTCGCTGGCACTGGCTGAGCAAACACAAAGATCTCCCAGCAGCATTGGAATCGGGCTTGGTTAAAAATGGGTCCATCTAGACGGACTTGAGATAGATACTGTTAAGTCCTTAGCTTTCTAAACAGTGCCCAATAGAGTGGGATTTCACATGGTCCAAGACAAGTCTTGGCTTTTTTCTCGTAAGTGGAGCTTGATTGCTCAATTTAAATCTTAACTCTGACAGTCTGAAAGCATCTGAAACGCATCACTAGTAGAAATCAGGTAAGCACAGGCTATGACAAGATCAATAGGAAAAAAAAAGCAAACATCCCCAAGGTAATTCAAATAATAAGCTAATTGCAAGAAAAAGCAAGAGGAGGTCAAATTACAATGACTGATCTGAAGTTATCCCGCAAGGGTTTTTCTCCCAGACAGGTTGTCTTCAATACGTACCCTCCATGCAGCTCCTCAGAAATGAGAGATGAAGCATATCCACTCTCTACTCTTCCCCCCGCCACCACCACAAACCATGGTTTTCAGCCAGTCTTTTTTTTTCTTTTTTTTTGAACGAGCAAAGACACATTTGCAAGTTGCACCCTGGACACACAACTCCTTATCCTTTCTCAGCAGTTTTACCTGTCCGTTCTTCATTAATATTAGAACCACTTCAATTTATGTAAATGTGCTGCAACTAGAGGAGTGACATTGCATGTAGCTAGGATAAGGACTGACAAGAGAGCTAGCCAAATCATTAATCTGTAAGTGGCAACTCAGTTCTACAGTTACCCCAAGTTATCCTATGTCTTGCAAAAATACAAAATAAAGCCTGAGGTCTAGACAAAGGAAAAAAAAAGGAGAAAAAAAAATCTGTCACCAATAGCCTAAGTGATGATTTCCTGATCCAGGGAAGTTTAAAGTGAAAGCTTCAATTTCTATCATTCTACAATTACATATCTGTTTTATTATGAATGGCAGTAGATCTTGAACATAGTGAAAGGCAGCATCATTATGCAAATAATGCAGATTGTTGCTGTAAGTAATGACAGGAGAAATTAGCCAGGGATTGCTTGTGCTGCATGAAAACAGCAATTTCTTCTTCACAGTACACCTGTAAGTATGAAAATGCTAACTGAATGCAGGATTAAGCACAGCATCTGTGCTTCTTTCATATACAATTAATAAGCTCTACTAATAAAGTCAGCAACAAATAAATTGAGAAGATATTCAAGGGCAAAAGATAAACTGAGAATACCTTTGCACCATAAAATAGAAAAGCCTTGATGCATCAGTTGGTGCCTTGGAGACAAGGAAGGGAAACCGGGAAGTTGTTCTTTTGTTGTGAACAACTAATGATATGAAGAATGATGCAAGCAATTACACCTTCAGATTCACAATTGCAGGGTACCCATTGCAAGCAGTTACAAAGGAAAACCACAGACAACTACAGCTAGCACACGGGGATGGGACATCCAGCAAAAAGCTCAAGTGCCGAGTTTCAGCATCCATGCAGGGACAGGAATGACTCTCACACATTGGTGCAATGCACAGTCAATTCAGATTATTGCTCTGCTTGCGTGGTTATATACATTTTCCATATCTGCACACGCGATCATGCTTATTCGGATAGGCTACAGACATAAATCACGCGCTGTTCACACACCCCATATTCCCTTGTGATTGGTAACTATGCACTAACGCTAATAGCAACAGACCGCCTCCACGTCCTTGAACACATCTTGTTTTTGCTAACCCACATCATGTGCACTATCAGAACTTTCTCAATTGTTATTCTTAGCTGGCCCCTCCAGCGGCCTGCCCAGTTATGCTAACTGTTTTGCTTAAGTGGCCTAGTCATGCTAACTCTCAAGCTACATCGACCCCAACACTCAAGAAATTCCAATACTATCACTTTAATACAAAAACTTACTCCTATTGCATCTCTCACATTTTGGTTACATGCATACAGCAGTTTACACACACACACAGAAAAAATGGAGTGAGGAACAGACACAGCTCTCAGCATAGCTGAGTTGATGCTGCCTGAACAGCTTTGATTATAGGATGGTGTTTAACTCTTAAAATGAAGTATAGGAAAATAAAATGGGTCTTCTACATTAATTTAATTGAGATTTTAGTTCTGTATCTGTGAGTTCTTGGCCAACATCATGGACTATTGAAGAAATTGAGTTCACTTCTTGAAAGGAAGAATTCATAGGTATTGAATATTTCAGTGTAAGAATTTTAAAAAAATCCATGAGCATGTGAAACCCATCACCAGTAGAAACTAGGCAAGCATGGCTAGGAGATGACCAACAGGATGAAAGCAAACATCCCCTAGGTAACTCAAATACAGCTGGGCTGTAATATCTTATTTGCCAACTAACAGAGCAAAGAAAAATTATTCGCGTGGAATCATTTCCACAGATTTACAGTAACCTCCAGTAGCACAAGCTACTGGAAAGAGAGTTTTCACCTTCCAGAGTGTGCCATTTGAGATAAAAGCTTGATGCGTTTCAATCAATATGCAGAAATACGACATTGAATAGATTCTGAATCCTAAAACAAAACCAACCAAACCAAAATGCAATGAGGTGGTGTATAAGCAACAGGAAGAAATGTATGTTATTACCTTAAAAGCTTCAGGTTGAATGAATATCAAGTGCTTTCACTGCTTGGGAAAGCTTTTCTTCCACTATAAAAATTGCCACAAAAGTTAGAATTCGGAAAGAAAAGTGATGCAGAACATTTTATTGATTTCAGTACAATTAGACAATGCAGTAAGCATTACACAGCGGTGCACGTGGGAAAATATTACAGCTTGCTCTAGTTTTAGCTTTATTTAGCACAGTGATTAAAGAAAAATAATTTCAGTTCTTAAACTCTAATATATTAATCACTAGAAAAAATAAACCTCATCAGTTAAGGGAATAAAATTAGATTTCTGCAACTCAAAAGTAATTCTTTAGAACTACTGTATAAGAAACAGATTTTTCTCTTCCACTACTAACCAAATTCTTCCTGTGCTCATCTTTATTTTACATAGGTCATATATCTGCCATGATTAATTAATTTTTCTACTAAAGAAGTCAAATGTTTAAGAATGAATGGTATGCATTTAATATCACAGAACATGTCTTGTCAGGGAATTTTAAAATCTGAGCAGGATACTCCTCCATCTTGGAATCCAGAAAGATTTGGGAAAAGATCCCTCTGTGAAGTAGATGAGTGAGATGACAAAATTAAGTGCCTTCTCTGCTTACTGCGGCATATGTTACTGGCCCATCTACCCATTCCTTCCTACTAATCAAGGCCAACTACTAAAACCCCCAAGCAGTATACATGCTGTCACCACAGTCCTTGAAAATAAGGTGTGTGAGGTTACATAAAACGACTAGAAGACAGCCAAACCCAAGACCCACATGTTTGAGTTTAAACCACAGTTTGAAAAATGACTGCACTGGCTACTTTATATCCAGCTGGATTGAATTTCCAGGGGACAAAACACAGTTCCTGCCCTCCACTGTATCACTACTGACACGAAATGAAGACCAAAGTAAATTAATATTCTAGCTCTCCACTACAGCAAAGAGATTGAATGTACATTGAGTAAACTCACTCACTGACAAGATGGCTTGAATAACTTGCATGGAGTTACAAATTCTGTGATTCTGTAATGCCTACAGAGACCAGCAGAAGCTGGACTGTTATTATCCACATTGTGGCAGCAACCGGAGATGCTAGTGTAAAGATACTAAGGACTCTGTGAGAACAGATGCATTTCTCCTGGTTAATATGAAAGCATGACATAGACTTAAAACACTGTATAAACAAGAAGCCCATAAATTAAACCTGACCGTCACACATCTACATAATCTACGACAACTTTCGTGGGAAGAATATATTGCATCAGAAAGTAAAAATCTATTCATCACTCACTACAGATACCAAATCATAAAAATTGACGCCAAAAAGAAAAATGGTAAATGAAGCCTTGCTGTGGTAGAACACAGAACTCCTGAAACATGCAACAAAACCATTAATATCTACACATCCTATTCTTATGCATATACATATTATTTAACATAAGTGTGCAGAAGAGTCCAGAACTGATGTTAGGTGCTGCCAAACTTACATGAACTTCTCCCACCCTTGCAGAGTTTAATGAGCAAAGGCTCTACCAAATCTTCAGAGAAATAAAATCTCTCCATCTTCCTTGACCTCAGAGTTTTTTCCTAAGTGTAGCTTGTAGAACAAGTTATTTTTCAATCAAATATCCATTCCACAGGTATGAATGCACTAACTATATCAAGCTATAATAACCCTTACCATACCTGTTCCCCTGTTACATTTTACATAAAGCCATTGGGGTTTAAAGACTTTAATAAGAATTTAATTAATAATTTGAAAGGTGCAAATCTCTGGGGGCCCATTTTTGCTCATAAAGTTAAAAACAAAACCCTCCTGACTATGAATTAGAACATTTCTAACACAAGTGAAACAGCTGTAGCAGTCCAAGCCATCCCAGTGCTATTTTCCTAGACTCTATGAATCTTTACAAGTGCAAGGAACTGCGACAACACCTACAGCAGCATGGATCCTGAAGAAAAAAAAAAATATCCAAATAGAATGGAAAATTACTTGACCCAAACAAGCAGCTCTTGGAAGAGAACTAGGTGCTCTAGAAGGAAAAACACATGCTCTTACAGTCTGCCAGTTAGGACATGAAAACAGAGGCTTTCAGGGACCTTTAAGATATTTCAGTTTTTTCGGGGAAGGATTCTGAAATAATATTAAATGCCACAGCTATGAAAAATAACAACAGATAGACCATTTGCTTTTGGAGCAAGTCAGCCAGTAACACACCACCAACTACAACTACAGAGAAGGAACCTCACCACTTTTGGCCAAAAAAATCAAAAGGAAATACTGCATTTCAATTTTAGGCCCTAGCACCAGCCATCTGATCCCTAGCTGGAACAGGACAAGGCAAGCTGGGTTTTCTAACCTCTTTCTAAATATCAGTCTTGAGGCTATTGACTGTTCAGAGACCTGTAACAACCCATCTCCTCCCTCCGAGGCTTTGGCAGAATCTCCGATTGATCCCAATAACACATTAGGGAACTCTTCATGGAAAGAGAAGACGTTCTCAAAATCCAGCGCTAGACAGAAGCAACTGCTTCTCCCTCCTCCATATCTCTTTGCTAGAAGCCAATTTATATTTGCCGATTTTGGAATTATTGATAATATACATTTTAATTATTTATTTATAATATACATTATAATATACATTTATAAGATACAACTTCTTTCTTCATTATTTGTACTTACAATATCTACTGTTAGTTAAGAGGAAAGTCTGACCCGTAATTAAGCAGTTTCAATCCTCATCTTTGCTGCCATCTGTAGGTAACTTGAGTGGTACAAAGGAGACACGAAGCCAGTTTGAATCTGGTCAGATACTAATCCTGTGATCACGGCCTGCGTCCATGAGAAACCATGACGTTCTTGTTACCTGCCCCTCCTGATCTTAACATTAAAATTAGCCAGAAAAAGATAAAAAATACAACTTGGCTTTGTCTCTCCTTGTAACTCAAAGTAATCTTGCACCTGAGGAAATTAAAAAAAAAAAAAAAAAGGAAAATTAAGTTGAGGATCCATGCTGTTTTACAGCATTGTTACATCATGGTATGCACTGGAATATTTCGACTATCAATATGGAACTGTAAATATGAAATATACTCTGGGTGTATGTATGATAGTCAAAACTCAGGTGTTTTTTCAGTGAGCCATGCAACGTTTTAGCAAAGTTATTACTGTAAAAAAAACTTTTGAAAAGAAAAATAAGACAAAAGCAGACAAGTTGATCATATTTTTAAACCCATTATGATCAATTTTGGAAATCTGAAATTAAACAAGTAAGAGCAGAAATTGAAATATTTGATTTAATGACTGCACAATTTTAATACATAAAAATAGATAGTAATGAACAAGTTTATACAAACCAGATTTCTTTTGTATGGTACAAAACAATGATGGAGATAAAAAAAGATTTGCTGGATTACAGGGCAAGACAAAAGAACCACAAAACATCATTGAGGAAGAGTTTTAAAATTATCAGAGGCTTATTTCATAAATACAGTGCAATGCTTTAACAAATACAAAATTTACTATTTAATTTATCAACATCAGGAAATATATAAAATGTCATCGAATGACAATCTTATTTAAAAACTGATGCAAATACAATAGCCTTTTTATAATTGAGGTAATATTACACAGTAAATCAAAAAAGCTTCAATAAATAAAACTAAACCCAAGGCAAAGTGCAATTCAGTGAAAATAAGAAGATAAAGCTTTTATTTTAACAATAATAGATAAATAGTTATTAAAAGTGGGCTTAAGCCATAAAAAAATATTTTGGCTAGTTTGCTGTGTTTTCAGATAAACTGTATAGCTATTTATTCATATGCCAACCTTCCATGAATCCAATTCTAGAGAGGGGAAAGAGGGAGGTCTTTGTTTCCAGATTTCATACCTACATCCACACTCAGCTGCTAGAAATCTAACATTGCTTGAAGCTAACAAGTTCATTCAGTGAAATGGTGAAAATTTCATTTATTTAACATCTGAAACCCTGTAAATTAAAATTTATTTTAAAATCTCCATGTGGGAGAAACAATGTAAAATGCACAACTTTGAAGTGCTGCTTTTAACTCCCTCTGTGCTAACCTAGTTTTGTTCCAGGCTGAAGTCAATGGAAATTTTATTACTGGTTTCAAGGAGAGCACAATGAATACAGTGCCAAACATTTTTAAATATCCTACAATTTATCTCTGCTTTAATAAAACAGTGGAATCACCAGTACCTTCTCTAGGAAGCAGAATAAAATAAAATTTACACTTAGCTATCAAAGTAAATCCACAACAGCTTTGAAACTATGGATTAGGCAGATTAATTTGTACATCATGTGTAAATCTGTTGGTTTTATATAAATAATACAGAGAGGGAAAACAAGAATAATATAGTATTTTACTCTTATTGCAAATAAGTAATTGAGTACAGACACTACAAGTTACTTAAGCATCCGTGCCCCAGCAGAAGTCAATGGGGAAAGCTGACAAATTAGATGCCAAAGTGTCTTGAACGATCTGGGCCTCATTCAGCTGAGAGAAAAATCTATAGAACACACGGTAGCTATTCATATTAAAAATACTCTACTGTATGCTGATAAATTCTTTCCCTTTAATGAAAAAAACCCAGACTTAAATTACATCTGCATTTTAGAACCAGTTTCTTTCCCAGCTCCTAATTTACTAATTCAGAGCAGGCATACTAAGAATTCTTTTCATATAGTTTGTTCAGTGAAAACCACAAAACACTGTCTTTAAATGCTGGCCTTCAAGTTAATGAAAGCTTCAACATTCTTCTGAAATGTTACTGTATTCACTTGTGTCACAGCTTACTTCAGACTTTCAACAAAGTTCCTGAAAAAAACGACAGTATGGTACGCTATATCGGTTTTCCATGTGTTGTGGATTTCATTCTTTTCCCGAAATATTTCACCATATATGGAATTTATTTTAAATATAATTTTGTTTACTATAACTCTACAGTAGATCTGGCTAGTTTGCTGTCAGAGAATGAACATACAAGTTGCTTAATTCATGTAGCTTGAACTTGAATCCCCTCAAGCTGAAAAAAGTACCTTTTAACACTCTTGCACAGTCAAGCCTGTTGATCTGTAAAAGCTGAATATAGAACATCTAAAACCTCTTATTCTTAAAAAATAAATTTCTAGCAGTAAATGGCACTATCAAAACCCTATTTGTTCACAGGCAGTTATTTACATGCTTCTTAGACAGCCTGTTTCATTGAGAAGGAAAACCGTAATATTAAAACTGCATACATTTTATAAAGACTAAAATTCCTATTTGCCTTTGTGAAAATATGGCTACATGCTGTATGTTATATTTTTTCTATTATTCATGTTAACTGAAAACAATCTACCACTGGGATTAGCTAATAAAGAAATATTCTGTATATTATCTCCCAGTGGGATACCTGTGATGTAAAAGAATTACGATTAGTGATAAAGTGCTATTACAAAAAACCAGAAACAAACTATAACTTAGAAATTGTCTTAGTTGGGTTTCATTTATCAAACAGACTAGCTTTTTGTACGAAGAAAGCTACTTTCTGTGACAAAGCAAGCGTAAATGTATTGCCATTCAGGAAAAAACATACACTTCATATTTAATTAAAAAAATCTAAATTGGGTAAGACTGGCACAGTATCAAGAGACATAACAACAAAAAGCTTAAAGGCACAATTAGAAGAGAGTGAATGCTACATAAAAACACTGTTCTTGAAGTATTTCATTTTATTCTAGACCAAAACCCTCTGCATTTGAAATTCCAATGATCAACTTTTGCTTCAGTTCCTTCTTGTTCTTGTAAGGAGGGAGACAAAGCTGGTTGAAGCAAGTATGGGCCACAGGTAACCTAAAATAATTTTTAAAAAACCAAAAACACCACATTTAGCAATAATGCAACAGAAGCAGAACACTGCCAACTGCCTACACATTTTCAGTTAAACATTACTTAAATAAAGAAACCCTGTAAAAGGAACATCTATCCTAATGTTCGTTCAAGTTCTGTTGAACACAAATAACACCACTGTTAGTCATATGCACCTCACGTGAATTTGTTTGCCTGCAACTCCCCCCCCCTGCCTTTTACTGTTAAGTTGGAAACATGTTGTTCCAAGTTTGGCAAACTCCAGGTACCACATGACTTCAAACTTAGTTTTTCTCTAAATACAAAATCTGGGTATAATCAGAATTGACAACACAAAGAAGGAAGATGGGTCCCAGAGTAGGTACAGAGACACCTAGATGAAACACAGTTATTGTAAGGATGGAGAACTCCAAGTTCAGCGTGGTGAAATACATCCTTACAGACATGTGTCTCAGTGCAGAGCACCCAGGAGCTGGTCGAAGCCCTGGAAACACAACAGTTCACAACTTCTGGTCTTAGCCACACCAACACTTACAGTTGTGAATTTCTTCTGAGAGCTGAGTTTCAATATATACTGCACATATCTCTTTGGATCGCCTGACTGAAACACTGGAAACTCTGCTCCTCCCTAGATTGGATTAGTTTAATGAGAACTGTTCTTCAGTAGCAGAAGCATTTGTTTTGCCATCAGTATGAGATGCCACAAACATCCTGCCTCATAGCCACGAGCAGTAAGCAGCTACGGGATCTTCTTGCGCTTTATACTCTCAGGTGACATGCAGGACAGCGCTGAGGATACAGACTTGTTCTACAACTGATTACTTGGGGGAAGAGAGGAAAAGGACAATGAGCTGAAGCTCAACTTGACATCTGGAATTAACCCAATGCACTGAAAAATTTCTAAAACTTAGACATTTAAAGTTAAATTTTAGTATGTCACTCAAAAGCTCTCTAGTTCTGTTTTCATTGAAGCCATTAGTCTTTTGAATGGCAGCAGCTTGGCCTTCGGTCATTAGCAAACGTTATTGGAAGGGGGTGGATTCCCCCCAGATTTGGAAACCCAAGCTACTTCCCCCTCCCTGCCCTTTAAACAAGCAAGCAAAGATTTGTTAATCACACTGGAGTCATGTGCTTCAGAATTTGGAAAGCTGGGAAACTGGACATTAATTTGGCAAATCTTATTGCTATTATATTCTTTGATCCTATTGTGTGGGCAATGCAATGCCAACACGTCTATGTTCATCCCTGTGCAGGCAGTCTGACTGCAACAATTGTCTTGCAAAACACAGACCTACAGAATTTTAAAACGCACGCTATTTCAAAACACATTTTCCCATTTTAAAGAAAAAGAACAATTTACAGGAGATGGAATTTAAACAGATTCAACGTTGACTGACTTTTCTTCATTTTTCATTACATTCTCATGTTCCTTTAGCATGTTACTGGAACCAGTTATTAGCTCACTAAATAAAGCGTTAGAAATACCACAGTAATGAGATAAGCCAAATTTAAAAGCAAAATAAAAAATTATTATGTTTATGCATTTAATTCAGCTCTCCACAGAAAACCCAACAAAATTTTGACTTTAAAAATATAGTTCTATTTAAGTATTTTGATTACCTCAAATGTCTGAGAAATCTAGGTAAAGCCAGTAATTACTGCTTAACAGCAATTACTGCTTAGCGGTGAGCTTTAGACCAGTAAGCTTTTCTATACAGCTTTCCAAATTATTTAAGCTGACTTTCTCCAATCCTGAGAAGGAAAATACTAGCTGGAAAGCATGTGGAATTCTCAAGTCAATTCAATACAAAATAAAATACTACCAGAAACATAAGAACTTGGCAGGCACAATTTAACCTTCACAATGAAATGACAAGGCTGCTTTGTTCCCATTTCTTCTGAGCAACCTCTGTATCAGCCATAAATTTACTCACCAGAGACCTTAACGGAATGCTATATCTTCTCCAGCAAACATGTTAAAATTCTTAATTAGACCATCAAGAAAGAATGAAAGCATTTTTTGCAACTGCAGGAGCTGCCACACATAATGATGAACAGAATCAACAAACTCAGAAAAATTCAAGGTGATTCACAGTATGTTTTCATTAGCTCAGCTGTCATGTCAGGAACAATTAAACAATTAATTTATTTGAATTGAAAACATGTAAGGAATCTCTATACATAAAGAATTCCTGGCCTCAACTGTAAACATTGACTGGAGAATCAATTCTGTATTAGATGGTCACCTGCAAAATTTATACAATCAATAAATGGGTATAATAACATTTTGAAGACAAACTAAAGGAGTCCATGCAGTTTCTTCCTTATACATTAGTTTGCTCTTTTTTAAAAAGACATTAAAAAATCCAGAAGGCTACTGACCAATTAGTGGATGTTTCACTCTTCGAGATCTTGAAATTCAAATCAGCCATTCCTCCCACAGGTACTCTGTCACTTCCTGTAGCAAAATGTAGCAGCTTCTTTTGAAGGTCAAGAGAAAATGCAAGTACTACATCCCAAAAGTATCTATGTACAGGGCAGAGGGAGAACAAAATGTTGTAATATCAGGACAAAACAGAATATGAGAATAATAATACAACCACAAGTACTACATGATGAATGTAACTTACTGGGAATTTAATTAAGGTAATATATAGGACATCAGTAGTATCCTAAAATGCAAGGTTAAATGAATTCTTAAGGACTTGACAAGTATAATGTTTTGTGAATTTTGGAATAAAGTCTTGTCAAGTGATGCCCAAACCCACTATTCTATTAAAAATATTTCTATAAAAATATAAGTGCCTCTACTCTCTAACATAAATGTCTTAAGTATCAAAGAGAATTGGAAGAGAAAAAGCATTTTTAGAAAACTGGATAATAAAGACCCAGATTTCATTATGCAGGATTTGAAGGTAATCTTTTCAAACTATTTCCATTTCAATCTGATCATAACCTTTTAAAGGTGTTCAGCAACACATAATGCCATTAAGGACCTAACTCTTCCTACTTACAGATAATTTAATAGAGTGTGTCTTATTTGTAAATAGGTTCTGAAACCTTGAATCATTCACAGATTATTCTTGAAGAGATTATTCTCAACAGTCTACCATTCTATGATGTTTTTAAACTCAGTAATTAGACTGAAAAAAAAATTAAGCCTACCGTATAGTAAGGTCAGTTTTTTGGTAGCCATCATATTGGGTACTTCGCTGTAAAGCGGACATATCCAGTTCAGGACTGCCACAGACAAGAATTTCAACCTCTTCTGGACGAAGCAGCTGCCAGAAATTAAGGATAAAATATTTAATTTTTTTTTTTAAAGATAAGAAATGATGCTACTAGATTCAGATAAAATTTAACAGAATATCATTCAATATAAACCTGTAACTTAGATACACACTGTTTTATAGAAAAATTAATTCCCCAGTACTTTGAAGAATCTCTTACTACTGTCTATAATAAAAAGCAAATTTCTGGATAACATCATATTTTAGCGTGTTCCTTTTGTTCCTCACTTTTTAATTCTTACATTTATTACACTGACTTGCTTGCCATCCGATTAGCTTACAAATGGGTCAGGAAGAAAATTAAGTTTGTACATATGGAATTCAGAGGGAGGATCTTGATCTCAGTTCTGGTTACAACATCCATTTCATTTACACTGAAAAGTCCCAATGTAGGTTGATGAGTAGCAGTGGCTAACGGAACTTGACTCTTAGCTGTACACACTGCTGTGCTGAGCAAATACACATAACAATAAACCATCTTTAACATCCACTAAACTTACACCTACAGAACCTACTCATTCATTTACTACAACATTATTAAATGGCATGAAAGTATGTCATGGCATTTCAACGGATTTTCGTTCTTCCAGAACCTTCCCTGCAGTTAGTCACACCTCACTTTGCTGCAAGTGTGTCATACTTGGCTAATTTCACATGAATGAAGAAAACCAAATTGTAATTGCTTCTTCTTTCTCTTCTTACTACATAACGGATGATGTAAATTACAAAAGGCATTCCAACAGCCAAACAGGACTGAATACAGAAGGTTTAATAATCTCAACCTCACTGAGTGTTCTTCCTGCAAAAAGTAATAGGTGTTTTCAGAGGAGGCACTGAAGAGCACACAGACATAGCTGTTCTGCTGCTCATAACTGTCGGGAATACAGAGAATCCTTGTAAACGTTCACACAAAAGTACATGAAGTGTCTGTGAATGCATACTGATAAGCCTAACTTGTGGAGCTTTACTTACCTGTTTTCAGGGGAACACTAGAGAACAGTTGATTACCTGCTTAATTTCTTCTGCTTATGTTGGATTAATCAACTACATGGATTAATCAAGATTCTTCATGAATCCTAAAATCATCCAGCATAATTTGTTTAATTTAGATAAGTCATTGTCACATATTTGAAACGGAGGGGAAGAGTTGTTTCATTTTATTCTTACCAGTAACGCATATGAAGCACAGACACTATGAAATCCATAATAGAAAGCTGCAAATTGTTTGTAGATTGATTTGTTGAGAAGAAAATCAACATAGAGCTGCACATATTCTAAAAAAGAAAAACATTTTATTTTGTTACATCATAATACTTTTAAATAATAATTTTTGTGCTCTTTCAAATTGTACTGAATTAGGAAAAATGAATGCATTTCATTTTAGATACTATTAAATTGGTAGGCATAACAGAAAAGACTACAGTAATTTCATTTTCACTCTGTTAAAGAAAACCTAGGCTTATAAGAAGGAAAAAAAAGACAAACTTAAATCTGCCAAATATGTGTAGTTTATATGCACTGAAGTACCTTTCCTATTCTGATTCGTCACTGGAATTTTATCTCCATTTGGCTTTAAGTTGTAAGATTTTATAACACCAAATTCTTCCTGAAAAACCTGGAGAACAAGAGGAGTCAAGGTCAGTATTGGAAAATACATTTATATACTCAAAAATTACAAAGTTTGTGTTTATTATTTCATGTATTTCCTCTGTCTCTCTCTTTAGCACATACTGTAATTCTGAGGGTTGTGGTGTTTTTGAAAGTTAAATATTACAATTTTCAACAAATTGTTCAAGAAATTGGTATTCAAAGTAGAAAAACTGAGCCTGTTACACAGTGGTATATCAAAATGACCTGTAGGCTCTGCAGCCACTGAGTTTTTCATACAAAAGATCAATTTAGAAGCATCAAATACAATTAAGAAGATATTTGTTCCACTGCAGCTCACCTAGGAGCTCAAAAGTACCCGCTTTACAAAAATTCTCATGAAGTCTGACAATAATATAACTCAAAGCTGAGTAAAATAGGTCAATACCAGTCCAATACACATCTGTAAACCAGCATGAAATTTTACTCATTAGTATGTATCCTAAAACAATGAATAAATGAAGAAGGCTTTCTTGATTGAAGCAGCAGTCAGACGTACAGGTCACGCAAAACTATCATAACTTGAACAAGCTATTGTTCAAGTGAGATTTCCTGGATGAAGCACATAAAATAACCAGAGTAAGCTTTGATTGGCCTCTGGTTAGACAGAAAAGGGATTGCTTTGCAGCCAGATGAATTCCACAAACCAGGTCACTGACTGCAAGGTGAAAGTGCCAGCGCAAGCAGAGAGCTGGAGATGTACCAGCAGCTGGGCGTGCGACCCTGGCAGCCAGCACTCAGACCAGCCTCTGCTGCCAGGGGACAACAGCTTTGATCCCCATAAGGGAGCCGGCCTCTGTATGCCCCGAGCCCCCAGGACTAGACTGGTTCTTGAAGCAAGCTTTCATGCCCATGCAGTTACATTCCAAACAATCAGTCATCACATAGTAGTAGGCCACTCCATTGCAGAAACATTGGTAAAAATACTGATCACGTTTGAGAATCACTTATAACTGTGTATTTAATGACCTGAAAGGTCGAGTAAAAATCCTCTTCGACATTGCCTTCATAGGATAGAAGTTCACTTAGTCCATGGGCCAGTTCCTACAATATGAGTAAAAACTCTTCTGTAAATCTACGAAACTAAATGATGTACTTCGCAAGGACATGCTAGAATCATTATACAGAAAGTATCTTGGAAAAAGCTGTATATGCAAAATACGTACACAAAGAAAAGCTCACTGCTTAATTAATGTGTATGTATATGTATTTATTTATTATTTCAGTATTAATTGTTACATTTTTCTTTTTACTATAGAAAATGTGTCTAGAATGCTTACATCAGATTTCGCTATTCTAATTTCAAGTAGATCAACAAAATTCTGCTATGCTAGAAAACATGGAGAATTTCTGTTTTCAGCAGAAGGAGACTTTATTAGCCTATGCTGAAATAAGGCTATTTGCAAACAGTTTATAATTCAAGTATTCTATATGAATAAACCAGGTTTTAAATCAGTAATTTAGCCTTTTAAAAAAATTTAATACTTACAGGCATAATCTGAAATAGGTCATCTAATGTGACATCACAGATGCCTACAAGTGTGTTATGATCACAGGGAACAATGGGAGGACTCAACAGTTTCTTGTAACAGCAAGGTGGAAAACGAATATCCAAGGTGATGCTATTATATACAGCAAGTCCCATAAGCTATACATGTCAAACGTTAAAGGCAAACCCCACACATCGTTATTACAGTTAATATTTTAAGTACCTTGGCAAAATATTTTAAAATTTTGTCAGCATACTCTAATATATGCTAAACAAACAGAATTTTAAATGCAGTTTCGTATTACAATTAAATGGTAGTTCTGAATAAATCTAAAAGCATAAAGACAAACCTGCACTGGCACTGCAGCTCATCAGCTAGCACATTTAAGTGTATCTGGTGAAACAAATTTTAATTTATACCAAAAATTAGAAGAATCCAGTTCATGATTCAGCTTCTCATTAGAATAGAATAGTTCAGTTGGAAGGGACCTACAACGATCACCAGTCCAACTGCAGTCAGTAAAATGGGGACATCATTATCTCATGTTAGTGGAGTTAGCATATATTATCATTAATCATTTGTCTCAGGACTTCATAAGTGAGCACAACAGAAAACCTAGGAAAAACTTCTGCTCAAAATAGCATTTGGCTTCTATTCAGTTAAAAAAAGTGCACATACTGATCAACAGGGACTTGAACGAAATATTAATGCATACAGGCTCATTTATGTTTACTGAATGGAACTCAGAAGTGTAAGTACATTAAAAATTGCAACTTATATACAAAAAAGTTGAATGTGTAACCTTAATTCTAGTATTTTCTCACTGTAAAATGTACCACTACCCACACACCACCATTTTCTTCCTATTTTTAGTTCACTTGCTTGAATGGCATTCTTTTTGTACATTTAAAATGGAACACACTTACATACACAACCTGTGAATGAGTTTTAATCAATGCCTTACTTCACCCCCATTCCAACTCCTTGAATGGCTGTTCGTTTAGCACCGTCTAGCGCACATGAAAGGATACAGCTCCAACCAGTCGGAATTCAGAATAGTTATCGCACTTAAAGCTGCTGAACCAATGGCAGTGCGAGTCCTTGTGGTAGGTGAACATGCCTGCAGAACAGAACGGTGGCGTTTGCAGAGCCTGAGCGTCAACGAACAGCTGTACAAAACCTCACATATGCACCCGTCACAGCACCCGGTCTCCGCACTTGCTCTCAGCCCCGTCCTCCCACCCACAGCAGGAGCCCGTGGGTGCTCGGGCAAGGACCGCCAAGGGCAGCGCCAAGCCCGAGGAGGCCTAAGCCCACTAGCCCCGTTGGGTGCTCGTGCAATGCGTTCGTCAGTGCCTCTAGTCACGGATATTCTGCACTGTCGCTGCACAATCTCTTTCTTCACTGTACTTCATCATCTGCACAGCCAGAAATGTTCATTGTCTAACCAAAATGTTCTTGCTGCAACGTAAGCCCATTTCTTCCTCTCTTCCTGGGTCAATAGCAGACGACAATCTTTAAAAATGCTGGCATGAATCACATGATACAAATACCATAAGCTTTACCATCTTAGAATATAAAGCTGTAAAAGGTTTATCTTATAAGCACACCAGCAATATGTTTCATACTTTCTGTCAAAAAATTGTATCAGAGAAGTTTAAAAAACCCCCAAAGAACAAATACACTAAAAAAGCTGCCCATGTGTCTAAATGACTAGCTAGACTCTACTGAAGCCATGACTGTAGACTAATTTGACTGCTATTTGCATCAGATAAGGATCATTCTGTTTTAAGGAATAGTAAGTAAGAAAGTAAAACCTATGTAATGAAACCACAGAACACCTTTAAGATGCCTCAAAATTATCACTCAGAGAAGAAAGACACATTCTAGTTAAGTGTGCACTAACAGTGAAATTAACTTCAGCAATGCAGAAGTAAATTGGATAAAATGTGATGACTGACTTTAATTTGTTGGGACTGAATTGGGCGACAGTTTATTATTGTTTCCACACTCAGTGTACAAACCAAAGCACTGAATAGTTCTAAGGACATCTTGGATGCAGTAGCTCACTCCATTTGTGCTTGAAGACAAAGTTAGGAAAAAAAAAAGATGTAAATGAAAAAAATCAAACTCCTTTGGATTAAAAAATAAAAATCCAACTGATGTTTCAGGGACATCTAGATCTTGTGAAAAATTATAGGTAAAACTCTGCTTTCATATTTTTCCCCTCTACTGTCCTGAACAATCTGACTTCATCTTTTTAACTTTAGCTCAGAAAGGTGCGAATCACAAAAAGTTTAGGCAGTGCCTTTACCAGAAGCAACAGAACAGTTGCATGTAAGGCAGAGCAACGTTCACATACTGAAAGATGGTAGTAATGCTGGAACAAAATAGGTCTCAAATCCCATTTATTAATTGTCTACACGCAGATGAAGAAAGCATCATAACACATAATGAGGACAGACTGAGTTAATTCAGAATTGTTTAATTTCAGAGGTTAAATCTGCAGGATCAGCTAACCTGGAAAGGGTAATAACAGCTACGTTTTCCTATGTTTTTCCTTCCAAGCTTCTGACATCCATTACTTCCTAACTTAAACATTAAAGACAGCAGAGTATACAGTCCCTTTCCAATGGACAAGAGCATTTCTGAACTCCTCCCACACTTGGCTGATAGTCATATCAACGAAAGGATTTACACTTTAAAGCACGGAAGCCTGCTGCCAGAGCTGGTGAAAAAATTACTTGCAAATGTTTCCAAACTCATCAGTTACCAAGCTCTGCTGACAACACATTTTTACTAACAGAACTGTCAAACTTGCAGAACACTTTCTCCGGTATAGATTGTTTCCTGTTGAGGTTGTTATCAACAAGCATCATCCCTCCACACAGACCTCTTTTTGCTAGAAAAAGGGCTATAGGCAAATAATGATCTCAGCAGATTTGAGGACATTTATGACTTAAAACTCTGGACTTTTAGAAGGAGTCCCATAAACAGAAGACCATGCATTTAAGGACATGAACACTTCCAGGTAAATACAGACAAGCTTGTGCATTCTCTCAATGACTATCAGGTGTTATACTGAAGTCCCTGGAAATCAATATTTCTAATTCAAAAGCCAGCTTGGGAACACTTTAACCCATTATAACATCAGTAGTCCATGCACAGCTGAGAAAAGCTGATTCATTTGAGAAATATTAGAGTGGGGAAAAAACCCCACCCAGATCCATCTACAGCAATATAAAACAAGTAGATTGAACTGTTTGTTTATGAACGCTCATTCATGTCTTCCAATCTCCTACTTACTAAAAAAAAAAAAAAAAAAAAAAAAAA
>Ga0065711_1026772_pt1 | contig 60176 bp, 27 predicted proteins | sample Hoacrofraction12_FD_59098 | JGI IMG/M metagenome (GOLD analysis project Ga0065711, IMG submission 59098) | Hoatzin crop microbial communities from Cojedes, Venezuela - Epithelial fraction 12 v2 (version 2) | ecosystem: Host-associated > Birds > Digestive system > Esophagus > Crop | place...
CTCTTCATCCAGGTCACGGATGAAGAAGTTGAACAAGACCGGGCCCAGTACTGACCCCTGGGGGACACCACTAGTTACCAGCCTCCAACTAGACTCAGCGCCGCTGATGACAACCCTCTGAGTTCTGCCATTCAGCCAATTCTCAGTCCACCTTACTGCACACTCATCTAGCCCACACTTCCTGAGCTTCCCTAGGAGGATGATATGGGACACAGTGTCGAAGGCCTTGCTGAAGTCGTGGTAGACAACATCCACTGCTCTCCCCTCATCTACCCAGCCTGTCTGTCTCGGAGGTAGTCACAGCATGTAAGTTTGCTGTTTGAGTTCTGATAAAATTCTGCTTTTCCCCAATAATATTTCTGATATAAGCATTCTCTGTCTTCTAAGAAATCTTTATCACCATCATATCTGAAAGGCTTTATTTCTTGTGTCAGTAATGTGGATTTACTGTGATCTATAAACACGCTGTGGAAAAAGAGATTATTCACCATTAAATCAGTTTAAGTTTGGAGAGTCCACAGTTTTCCTGAACTTTAATAGTTAAGTAAATTACTTAGGACTCTTTCTTCTATTTCTTACTTTGGAACAGCTTCGTGTCACTCTCAGACAGTCCTGCTTGACCAACCTGATCTGCTTGTATGACCAGGTGACCCGCCCAGTAGATGAGGGAAAGACTGTGGATGTTGTCTACCTGGACTTCAGTAAGGCCTTTGACACTGTTCCCCACAGCATCCTCCTGGAGAAACTAGCTGCCCATGGTTTGGATGGGTGTACTCTTCTCTGGATAAAGAACTAGCTAAATGGCTGAGTGCAGAGGGTGGTGGTGAATGAAGTTAAATCCAGCTGGCACCCGGTCACGAGTGGTGTCCCCCAGGGCACAGTTTTGGGGCCAGTCTTGTTTAGTATCTTTATCAATTATCTGGATGAGGGGATGGAGTGCTGCCTCAGTAAGTTTGCAGATGACACCAAGTTGGGTGGGAGTGTTGGTCTGCTTGAGGGTAGCAAGGCTCTGCAGAGGGATCTGGACACACTGGATCGATGGGCCGAGGCCAACTGTATGAGTTTCAACAAGGCCAAATGCCGGGTCCTGCACTTTGGTCACAACAAACCCATGCAACGCTACAGGGTTGGGGAAGAGTGGCTGGAAAGCTGCCTGGCAGAAGAGGACCTGGCATGGTGTTTGACAGCTGGCTGAACATGAGCCAGCAGTATGCCCAGGTGGCCAAGAAGGCCAACAGCATCCTGGCTTGTATCAGGAATAGTGTGGCTAGCAGGAGCGATCATGTCCCTGTACTCGGCACTGGTGAGGCCACATCTCGAATACTGTGTTCAGTTTTGGGCCCCTCACTACAAGAAGACATTTAGTTGCTGGAGCATGTCCAGAGAAGGGCAATGAGACTGGTGAAGGGTCTGGAGAACAAGTCTTACAAGGAGCGACTGAGGGAACTGGGGTTGTTTAATCTGGAGGAGTCTGAGGAGGGACCTTATTGCTCTCTACAACTACCTGAAAGGAGGTTGTAGTGAGGCAGGTGTTGGTCTCTTCTCCCAAGTAACTAGCGATAGGATGATTGGCCTCAAGTTGCATCAGGGGAGGCTTAGATTGGATATTAGGAAAAATTTCATTACTGAAAGAGCGGTCAAGCATTGGAGCAGGCTGCCCAGGGAAGTGGTGGAGTCACCATCCCTGGAGGTGTCCAAAAAACATGTAGATGTGGCACTTCGGGATATAGTTTAGTAGGCATGGTGGTGTTGGCTGGATGGTTGGACCTCATGATCTTAGAGGTCTTTTCCAACCTATGGTTCTATGATTCTCTGAATTGCTTTGTACCTCCTTGTTTATTCATGCTTTGATTGTTGGTACCATTATTTTATTAAGTCAGTTTACTGATTTCATGCTTTATTTATGTAGGATAGTCAGTGTTTCTTGACAGGTTTTTTTTAACCAACTCCAATGTCCATTGCATTTCATAGCAAAGATTTACATGCCATCAGTGTATTACATGATGGTTCAAAGGGTCACCAAGGGGATTCCTCCTGCTCTGTGCAGTTTTTCCATGGATAGGTCCGTCATAAATTCTTTGTGACTGAGGGTAGAATATGTTCTTACCTCTTCTTCTAGTCAGCAGCAAGATATTTAATCTCTTCTTTTTGATGGTAAGGACTGCTTTTAAATTCACTGAGATATTTTGTAATTACTGAGCCATCCAGCCTCCTCTAAATCTGATTATGTTAGGAAGTTTCACATGCTTTTGCATAGTCCATAAAAACATGCTCAGTGGTGACTGAAATCCTAGGGAAATGACGATTTCATGAGGTCTTGGGGTTAATTCTGCTTCTGAAATTTGCCTTGCGCAATCCTGAAGTACAAAGAACAGTTCTGGTATCGGGAATAATACCGTTGCATCAAGACTCCAGATTCTCATTCTTTAGCATGAACAAAAAGATTCCTTTTATCTGCTTGTCCAGCTGGTATCTAGTCAGCCATACATCCTTCGAGGTTTCCCATAGTAACACGATTGGTAGTTGCTTTGAAAAAATCTCCTGGTACTTTCCCAGTTTATATTTTCAGAGGAGCAGGTGCCTTTTTCTATTTATGCAGTTAATATCTGACTCTTACTTTCATTTCTCATGTATGGCATTTTAAATAGTTCTCATGAGGCAAATCTGTTGCTAATCTTTTACTTGTTACTTAATTGCATGTTTACTGTTTGGGCAGAACTACCATGCTGTCAGAGTGTCATTGTAGAATCAGATCTTTGTCGAACATTTGCTCTCAAATTATACTTCAGAATGTTTCATCATGGGCTATTGCTTCAGGGTGTTCATTTCTCCAAGACCTCTGAAGAGCAGAGCTAAGAAAGGGAAATAGCTGGTAAATTATCTTAAAAGTTTGGGAAACAAGCTACTCTCCCCATTCCCGACACTTAGGCCTCCTTTATATGTACATGATAAACTGACTACCTGAATATTGAAGTTCATACATTGTATACTGATAATAGAGGGTCTTGTCTACACTGCAGACGAAGAACGTTCTCCAGTGTACTTGGTGTGGTCCAAACTGAGGGACCTGCTGGAATGTGTGACAGCTCTTACCATGTCTGGGTTTGTTTGAAAGAGAAGAATAGGATGTTGGCCACCTATGCAGTCAGGTTCTGGAAGCTGGGAAGTGCTCGCAGAGCCCATGGTTCTGCTTAAAGAAATGTGGGTAGGACTGAGTTGCATATATTAATTTTAGTTCTGAAATATTCATAATTGTGTAGTGACACTAACTGTGAAACATCTTAATGAAAAGACTTCTCAGGCTTATGGAGGAGGGAGTTAAGAGGCAGATATTTCAGACATTTGAAATGAATATTGTCCTTTCTGTAGATGTTTTGTTTTGTTTTCCTGTCTTTATTATCCTCCAGCTATAGGAGACAAACATTTGGGCCATTTGTCAGCTTGAATTCATGTCATTTTAAATATATAAACATACAACTGGAACATTTCCTTGTTTGTTCACTGTAATGGACCATGACCAAAATGTTATTTTCCTTTTGTGTAATTTCCTTTTCTTTTCTGTCATCTCTATGTTTATGGTGTTTTGTATGGCTTTCTTTTCCTTTATTTCGAAGCTTATGCATATTATCTTCATACAGCCTCTTTAGGGTACTGTACTAGAGTGGAAGAATTTTTGAAGTCTCTGTGATTCTTATTCTAAATGATAAGCATGCATTTACATACTTTCTAATGCTTTCCATGGATTTTGAAATATTAAGAAGTCCTTGGGAAAGTCCTTAGCATATCAAAAGCTTTGCATAAGTGTCCTATTGAAAATATAAGTCATATGTACAAATGCAATTCTTAATTTTGGCAGCCAAGAGCTGCATTTATGGGCTTCAATTTCTGTGTGTCAATTGCTGCATAAAAAAAAAAAAAGAGCAAACCCAAGAAGTTAGTAGTTCTTCTGTTGTGAGCAAGTGGATATTTGGAAACCTGTCCAGAAAACAGTTCAGCAAATAGTTATGAGTGACATAGGCTGAGGACTAGTTTGTATTGTTAGTATTTTATAGCATTTTGGAAATTCTCCACTGGAATTGATACAATATTGTTATATATTGATCTGACTGGAGAGATACTTTTAGTCTGGATTTTAATCTGAATGTTCTCAAAATGCAGAGAGGCTTGAATGACCCTAGTGTACATGCTCATCCTATCAGTGGCTTCACAGGTAAGGGACATGCAATGGAACCACAGTTTTCTGTCTCAGGAGAATATGTTCTCATAAATTAATGTTTTGTGTATTTATCAGATGTCTCTGAATGCAAGTGCTTTTTCTTTTAGTAGCCACAAACTCTTTGGAGTGGTAGAACGCAGTGAAGTACACAGAAGCCTCTGCTTTGTTCGGTGTTTGTTCCCATGAGGTAACTTGTACTCTACAGAGCGTTTCATTCTTTCAGTGGCTCTTTGCGGAAGGAGGGGGAGGCTGATTTTGTGAAGTGAAATATGGTCACTGTGTACTGTGCTTGGATCAGAGTGAGTACTCAGAGTTAGGTCAAACTTGTATTGAACAGTTTGTTTTCAGTGTGGTTTTGTATCTGAGCACTGATTTTTTTGTTTAATTTAAGTAGTGGAAAGCATCAGAAAAGAATGGCAAAAATATAAAAAAGTAGAAGAAAGATTTTGTGTTTGTGGGCATAGATTATTTATGCCACCAAGTGGAATGGGTATTAATTATTTTTACTTGTCTTTACTCTCCAGATAATACCATGACTAACAGAAAAGAGGTAATGTGCTATGTTACAGTCATGTGCATAGAAAAACTGTATATACTATTCAATCCTTTTCAGGCTCTTGTCTCCCCAAGCACCAAATGATGTCTGAACTATCTTTTTTTAAGCAGAAGCACAAGCAGGCTGATGCCTGTACAGTGCAACCCTGTGGGAAAACTTTTTGATCTTTGCAAAATGTTTAGCTCTGAGAAGCTACAGCAGATGTTAGAGCAGGAAGAATTCATGCCCGAACTTAGTAAGATGAACAGAAGGGGAAAAAGTAGTGGAGGAAAACACAAAATGAGAGGAAACTGTGCTGGACTGGGAGAGAATAGATGGTGGAACACTAAGGACTGACTGAGAACTGAAGCTAGTAAGACTCACGGAGTGGGGAAGAAAGGATGGAAAGAGAAAGATGTAAACGGCAAAAGAGGCAGAAGCAAAATAAATTGTGGTAACGGAAGAGACCAGAGCTCTGAAGTTAGTGCAATTTTTTACCCTCCAGTTAATTTCACTTGATAAAGTTATAATGTGTGAGAAATCTGGCTTTGGTCCTTCTGGCAGTCAAGGTACACTGGTTCCTCAAAATAGGGGAAATAGCAGGAAAGTAATATGTTTTAACTTCAGGAAGCAAGCGTGAGAAAACACAGTACTAATGATTGCTTTCCCTTTACTTACAAAGTGGTAGACATTTGAGTAGGTGATGCAGAATACTCCCTTGGTCACCAGCTGTGCACTTTTTCCTGTGTTTTTGCACAGTTTTATCAACACTGAGAGCCCAGAATATAGGCAAGCAAGAATAAAAACATTAGATAAGACCAGCGGTTGTATCAAACTCTATAAATATTCCTGTTATTTTTGTCAAAACAACTGCTTCAAGAAAACAAGGTGGCAAGTGGAAAATGGTTTGCAGATAACTAGCTTGTAGAGACTGAATTAAGAATAAACTTACCAGCTCTAGTTTGGCTCACATACTGAAGCAAACAAGTTTAAATTAGCAAGTAATAATAATGCGTGCCCAGAACTCGGTGGGGGGGGTGTGGTGGGGGGGTGGGGTGTGTGTGGAATTAATCACACTGTTGCTGTATTAGAGAAAACAGAGGATGAGGCTGTGGCCTTTATTGAGCTTTTCACAGTATTTTATGAAATTTGCAAATAAAATTATACAATACCTAACTCATATTGAAATGTTATATAATCATAAGCTGAGAAATTAAATTTCAAAAGTCTTGATCCACTCAGCTTTTACCCCAAAGTCAACATTTCGACTATAAACAAATTAAGATGAGAAGAATCAAGAAGGTGGTATGTGCTAGTAAAACATGATAATTCAAACAGAAGAGAAAATTTTCTGTCTTTTCTTTGACTCTTCATTGTACTAACAACCTACATTTCAAATGGTTTCAAAATGTGCAAATCATGCTTTTAGATAAGTCTCCCTACAAGGATCTGTTTGCCCTTGAGTAGAACGCAGTAGCTCTGTTTAGCAGTGAAAAGCAATTGTTGGCAGCAGTTAGTATAGAAGAATAACTTCTCCACATGCGAGAATCTTTGATCGCAACTGTATTTATTTGCACTGAATTATGGTTCAGTGTGCCAGGCTCTTCTCTACCCCCTCTTTTCTGGTCTTCAGAAATGTCACTAAAGTTCACAAAGGGAGAGAGCCAAAAATACAAGAGAAGCCAGCTCAAATGCCCTTGAGGTGCGTTATACAAGACCCATTGCAGGGATGAAAGTGACAGAAGCATTGACTTTTTTTGATTGTAGACTTTGTCCGTAGCGAACAAATTAGAGGTGCGTCAGCAGTCACATGCTGATGTTCCATCAGTGTAAGGTGTTACTTTGTGGTCTCCCAGAGCAACGTGCTTAGTCTTGGCTATAAGCTGATAAATCACCACAATTACCTCTTTGCTGTGCAAGTTTGGCAAATGTTTTTCCATTCACTTCTTTTCAGTGATGCTCTAAAATTCCATGCAGTGTCACGTTGCAGAACCAAAGTGTGAGCAGTTACTTATGTTGTTGATTTCTGATTTGAAGTTGAACAATTAATTTTATACTAGGTGATGCTAGATTTTAAATGGAGTATGTTTGACATTTGAGAAACAGTATTCAGCATCATCAGACAATTCTGACTATCATTGAACTTTAGATATAGGGATAAATTAATTGAGACTATTACAGTCTTTACAAAATAAGTGTATTTCAATGTTCTGTAGTAAAAAAAAATAAACAGAAATCAGGGAGTTGAATGGGGGCAGAAAAAAGAAGGGTCAGGTTAAAATTGTAATTTAAAAGTCCATTACATATATTCAGCAATTAAAGCAGCTAGGGAGGATATTTATTCGATAGACAAATTAGTTTATTTCTAAATTCTGAGGAAACCAAGAAGAGCCTAAAGAGGGTTATTAGAGTGAATCTGCCATCAAATATTCAGTTCAAATTACTTAGCTGGGTGGGTGGGGTTTTCAAATACAAGGAACCAGACAGTCTGGATTGGCCTGCAATACTTAGACAAGATGTACCAGTTTTACCCCACTAATTATGTGTTGTCATACCCAAGTAACTGCACTTTCCATTATGTTCCCAGTCACTCATTTGAACGTCAAGTGCAGGAGAGAGATTATATCCTCTAATTTATGTTGTTAAAGGGAAAGAAATGTCAGCACATCATCTTGTTTTGCTAGAATGTGATGATGTGGGCCGAATTCTCTTACCATCCTTCTATTGCAGTTATTTACAGTTACTGAAAAAAGGTTTCAAGGAGGATATAAGCAACTGCCTGCTTTCTGAAGGGTTAACCTTGGTGGCCCCTGAAAAAAAGGACTCCAACAACTATAAGGAATGTACTTTTAATTAATAGACAGCTTGAATTTGACAGTGATTCTTTTATTGCCTTTCACAGATATAAGTAGGCTTATAGAGTCAAAGACTGTAAATTCAGAAAGGATCTTTAGGGTCATTCAATTTTATTTCCTATATTTATTAAGAATTAAATAAATAATTCCTGGATAAAACACAGAACTTCTTGTTGATCTGGAACGTGTCTGTTATAAACGTGAAATGATATTATAATGTATTTGGCTATATTTCTGCTAGCTGTAGTCCTGTCTTGCTCATATACAGAACGTGTTGTATTTTGTGTCACTTTGTGACTTTTGAAAAAATAGCATATTCTTCAGTGTAACCAAAATCAGATTTACTTACAACTTTCTTTAGAGCCAGTGAAATTTTAGGATAGATTTTAGCTGTATCCTTAAAGACTCTGTAAAGTAAGTGGATTTATTTGTGTTACAAATACGTGTTGATCATACATATTAAACTAGACTGAGTAACCACTGCTTCTCTTTGTTCCCAGTTCCGTTCTCAGTGTGAATTCATGTACGTTCCAAGAGTGTTGTCAGTTAAGTGAAATGTTTAGGTATGGTGGCAGGGACTTGTGCTTTTTGGAGAAAGAGGATCTGAGTTCTTTGAGTTGCTTACTCAATGATCCATGACTACATGCCAAGACAGCACAGGGAACAGTTTCTCTTTGTGAGAAGGGTTCTCCTATGCATATTATTTAAAATGAGGAATGTTATTGTGCCATCTTTCCTGGGGCAATAGACTGTTGACTCTTCAATACATAATTTATGGAAGAATATATGTTTGTTTCACTATTGGTGGCAACATCTACTGTATGATGAAGCAGAAAGAAAAAAAAATTATTTAGGAAGGAAAAATTCTCTGTGTGATAAGTGGCGTGGATCATTTCAAAGGGAATAAATAACATCAGTCCATTTACTTTTCATCTTCAGAGGTACTTACAATGTTGTGCCGTTGTGAAAATCACCCCGTCTCTTCTTTTAAATATAACAATATTCTGAGCAGTATTTGTATTAGTAATGTAATGTAGACAAAGCAAAAAGCATAGTCAATAGTCTACATCCAGAAGATCATTTTTTTTCTGATTGCCGTTGGCCAATTTTAAGTTAAGAATCAGTCTAGAGTGTCACAAGTAGAAATTTGCGATCTATAAAGCATTGAAGTTTCAAGCTCAGCCTTCTGTTGGGTATTGTTCTGTGGCACAGACAGTGAAAGTGCTTTTGTCAAACAAAAAAATATGCAGTAAATGGCAGACTGGAGCCAGATCTTGTAAGTAGAAATGCATCATTTGTACCTTTTTCCACATGAGCTGCACTTTAATAATGTATTGATGCTAACCCTAAATCCTAACCTACAGTTCATTTTTTTGATCATTGGCACTTCTGCTTGATTCTTTTATAATGCAAATAAAATTAAACTTCGATGAAGTCGAAAGAGACGTCTATGACTCTCCATGCTATCAAACAGAAAATAAGTCCAAACTTCTACAGACACGTTGTCTTTAGTAGTTTAAGCATCTTGTGATTCATCAATTTTTAATGGTAATTTCAGTTCATTTATCAATTTTGTTAAGGACTGGCTAAGCCACCTCAGCTCAGGGCAGAATTCCAGTAATCAGATGTAATTTGAAATATTTTTCAAACTTAGTTATTCTAGATTTGTAGCAACATAAATGTGATGAGAATTTGGCCATCAGCATTTAAGCTTGATCCTTTGCAAAATAATGAAAATCTTCTTGTGAGACATCTAATGCAGAAAATCTAATAATTAATTATGAACTTACAGAAAATATAGCATATCAACCTGAAGCACGATAAGTGGCCCTTACAGTCACAAAGAACTATTCTGAACAGTTTTCTACTTCAGTGCTGTGTTTATTCCTGAGAAAACAAGACCTACTGCATGTGTCCAGCCTTTTGCATCAACTTCCATTTCATCGTTTTCCAGTTGGAAAGAAATATGTTATGCACATAGTTTTCTTTGAAGCATAGCATGAGGTAAGGGCTAGACTGGAGTGAACAACTCGGGCTGCTTTTTGTGTTGTTACTCAAAATGGCCTCAGACTGTTCCTTACCCCTTACAAACTAATTATTGTCTTCCTCGTGGGGAATATATTGCTGCTGTATTTAGACTTAGTTTGTCCTTTTCACAAACTTCTATTTCTTCCTAACCAATTGCCCCTTAATATCCTTCTCAGTGTTTTTATAATCCAACAAATATCTCCTGAACAGTGAGCTCGTATCATATCTTGCAGTTCATGGAAATTCTGCCATTTCTTTATTGAGATTCTCTTGCCTCCGTTCAGTTCAGAAAGTCTTCAGAGCTATTGCTTTTTCACGCTATTGGCTTCTATATCTTTTTAACATCAGTATTTTTTTGATACTCAGAGAAATTCACACTTTAAAAGATCAGATATTTTGTTAGAATCAGCATTTCAATCGCTATGATAGTTTGATCCTGAAGTGAGGGTCTGCCCCCAGTGAAGTTATTTGGATCTGCTGTAACAGCTAAGCAGTGTAAATACACTAGGGGATGCTGCAGCTACACAGCTTTTCTTTAAAGTTTTCTTGCTTGTACAAGCGTATCTGCTGCCCTGAGAAACATAAAAATAAAAGCATTCCCATTAGAGTAGCAGATGGGAGGGCTGTTAATCAACTGAGTGCCTTGTTAAAGATATAAGTGAAAAGTCCTCATCTAAGGCTTGATCCAGAGCCCATTGAAGTCAGCAGGTGGCTTTGAATTAGATCTGGCCTGCAGTGTTTCAGACGAAACTAACAATAAAGCAGAAGCTGCCATGGATATTTATTTTAATAGATTCTTCCATCACTTGGTATCTGGGAAAGAGGTAGATTAGAGTAGTTAGGTTTTTTAGTGCTTGTTTTGTTGGGAGGTATGAGACTTTCCTGTCACTGGGAGCTTGGTGCACACTGTGCTGCTGATTCCGTGACTCTATGTACCATTGAACAGGACAATGACTAAACAAGTGACAGCTTAGATACAAACCTATTTTATCTGAAGATAGTGCAGGTAGAGTTAGATAAATGGGCAAGAGACCTGGAACGGTTCTAGCTGCCCAGATGATCTTGCTCAGCCTTGGAGGTATTACAGTTTCTGCTGTAGAATTCTGTCTCAGCATCTGCATGTATCCTGCAAGACTGCTTTCCTGCCAATGCCTCTGAGAAGATACTGTCTTAATCTTGGTGTGATGCTGGCTTATCTGTGATAGACCACTGAAATCTCATAATGCCATGTTTTAACTGCAGAGGTAGTATGCATCATCTGCACTGGCAATAATTTAAAAGGAATTTATTTGACTCTCAGGAGAACACCAGATGACACTGCGTTTTTTTTCTGTAGTGAACTGGATACTTTTAGTAACTGCACAGAGAGGTTGAGTCCCAATTTTGGCGCTAATTTTCACTATACTTAGGTGTCATCCTGCATCCCTTACGGGCCAGTCAGCTAGAGTGAAAAACATTGCTTCAGCTAGAGAATTGTGTTTGGTAGGAACTGAGTGAGCATCAGTGCTCAGGATGTAATTGAACTGGTTCTGCAGTGACAGTGAGCCTATAGTATCTCATAGGCTGCTCACATGCACTTTGTTTCTATATAAAATATCATCTATGAAGCGAGTACTCTGTGTTTTCTAAAGGGAAAAATTGTAGTTTTTACTGATCTGCATTTTCATTCCCTTTATATATTTTCTCCTGTTACTTTCAAGAGCAGAGATTGGAATGTCAGTTTTCCGCATGCTGGCTATTTACAGATGGTTTGGCGAGTACTGGTTCCTCACTGAAAATAAGCAGCGGAGAGAGCGAGCCTGTGCCAGGGCCTCATATTCCTCCACCTGGGTGTAGTGTAATGCCATCTTGTGGAGTTGTTGTTGCATTACTCTAGGTTAAAACGAGTAACAAATTCTGTGGGTTTGGTGAGTGCTTTTCCTTTACCTCAGAGGGAGACCTGCACATTTATCTTGTTAGAAGAGATAGAATAAACCACCAAGCTCTGAAGCATTATCAAGAGGAGTAAATAATTCATGGCTTTAAAATAACACAAAGGTAGTTATAGACAAGTTGTCAAGGAGACAATTTAATATTCTTGATCAACACGTTAACAATCTATTTTCATACACCACAATATTATTCTTATTGGCATAATAGAAAAGGAGAGTTTTAAGGGAAGATATGAAGGAGAACCAGAAAGTGCCTTTTTTGGATATATCTACTCTTAACTTGACAGAAAGTATAGAGGTGCTTGTCTGAAAAATTAACAACCAGATGATCGAAGCTGTCACTGTAGCTTGATTGGACACATCTAAATACTTGATGAGAGGTGATGGGTGGAAAGGATCAATCATAAAAAGCCTTGAAAGTGATGGCAAATAGCTGATGTTTAATGCAATAGAAAAGGAACAGTCGGTAGAAGGCTGCAAAGAGCAATGATAAAGTTAGATTCTGAAGCAAGGCTGATGATTTGTGCAGCAGCATTCTTCATAAATATGTTATCTATAAAAAGTCCAAAAGATTATAACTTTTCCATGCATTTGAGTATTTGATGTTAACATAATCACTGACAAATATTCTTTATATTCACTTTTTCCTGCTGTCAAATGTGTCACTGTAGCACAATATCACACGGGGTAAGGCATATGCTTGGGAAGTTCTGCAGCTAAAACATAGACAATGAAACACCTATATGACATAGATGTTTGCAGAAGATATTTATTTGTAGTATAGATCAAACAGCAATGCTTAATTCTCCATTGACTTTCTGTTGCATTCTTAGCACACAGTAACCGTATCACCCACTTGAGTGAAAACAGGTAAACAGGTAAATATTGTTTCTATGACTATGAAATGCCCTCTCAGCTGAGGTGGTATGGTGTGCATGGTGTTTCTGTTGTTCTGTGTATGCAACTCTGCCATTATTTGATGTTCAGAGTTTAAGAATCAAGTGCTGTGTGTATTTGATTTGTTTTTTTTGCTTTTGTCCCCCCCCCTATTTGTGCTTCAGCTATGCTCAGCTAGTTTTAGCATCTTTTAAAATAAGTTTAAGCAATTGAATATTACTTCTGGCAGTTCAAGGAGTCTGAATTTCTAGTTCATACATGGGAATGATCATATGTGGGAAACTTCATATTTATATCCATACTTAGTGGTACCTGAAAGATTCTTTGTGAGAGTTCGCATTCTTCAGCTGAAAAAGAATTATGCTACTTAATTTATGTGACCCATCACAGCTGCTAAGACTTAGATTTCAAATAGCGAGTCTTTACCACTTTCATTGGAAACATTCTGAAACAGTCCAGGGGGGCGAAAATCACCAGATAAATCACTCTATAGTTTGCATGTTAGCATTCTGTGAGCTGAGAAAGAGGTTATATCAGTTTGTTAATATCCAAGTCATTCATACTCTCCCAGACACTTCTGTAAGGTTATTTTCTGAATACTGGATCTGTAAGGGTTGATTCAGAGTAGTAAGACTCCTAGAAAAGGCCTGTGGGAGTTAAAAGGAAAATTCCATTCACTCTGAAGTCATGCGAATTTTCAGTCTTTCTGAGTCTTTGACAGATTGAGAAAGATCAGTGGAAGATTCCTAGGCTAAGATCCCTATCCATTGAAATAAAAGGAAACTAACTCCTTATGACTAGTGCTGGGGTACATTTTAAAGTCAGAGAATACTATCATAGTATTGTATTAAAGGGAAATCTTGCCATCCCCACTTAAAGAGTATTTCCCTGGAAACTGAAGAGTAGTTTGCTTATAGGCAGGGTTTGGTTTTTTTCTTTGAAATCAGAATATCTGGTACTACAGCTGTTTTAGAATGTTGTCACTATTGAAGCTTTTTTTCTGGTGGAAGTAAAAAAAGGATTATGGCCAAATTTTTAAAAATAACTTTAAGCTTTGCTCCAGTCCTTGTTTTACTGACTTATTACTCAGAAAGATGGACTGCTTCTGCATTAGTACTGCCTCTGCTTTCAAAGAGATTTTTATAGATATTATATTCACCTTATAATAATTATTAATAAATAATCAAGCTATGAAAAATCTAGAATTAAATAAAAGTGTGGATTTCAACACTACTAAGATGTGGTGAGATTGCTATCTGATGGCTCAAATTAGGCCTGCGCCTTGACCTATTTTCCATTTTTGAAGTTTGAGATATACTTGATTAGGAAAAAAAAAGAAATTTCGCACTTACCAGGTAAGCATAGATAGTCCTCAAGTTATAATTTGGGTTTAATCTGATACAAGATGTAGAATTTAATCTGATACAAGATGTAGAAAAGCAGTGTTTAAAAGTTTTTTTTTCTGCGTTCTCTCTCTCTACTTCCCCACTTTTTTGAGTATGCCCTTTCTTGATTTTAAATAAGTGAAGAGCATGCAGTGGATTGTCAGAACTGGTATACATGCATTGTGCTTAGACATTTGCTGCTGAATATATGCTTTACTTTGCTCTGCTGAATACAAAGTCAGCTTTTGTTAAGTTTTTAATTGTGTAGCTTTCTGAGAAACACTGTAGTCGAAGTGTGAAACACTCTGACTGGGCATACTATTCAAACAGAAACCTTGCCAGTGTTGACGGAATGAGAAAAAAAACCTCTTCCTCTGTTTTAGATCTTGTTTTAGCCCCCCCATTAATAGACCTTAGGATGAGATTTTACGTGTCTGCAACAAAATATGATTAAGTCATAATTTCTTTATTAATCACTAGACCTCAGGGATTCCCTTTCTTCTGTACTGCTGCTTGGTCAGTTTATCTCATTTTTTAATTTATCTCCTTTATCTTTCCTAGGGGTAACACTTAACAGTTGTATGTTTTGTGTATTTATGTTTTGCATGTGCTGGAAAGGAGATACAGTATCGCTTCTGTGGAAAGCTAGATATCCTTTTCAGGTCCCAGGGCAACTAAAACTTCTAAATAGATGTCCATGATAGAAATTTGACAGTAGTTACATGACCTGGAGAAACATATACAGTCCTGCAGATGATGCTTCCAGAGATAAATTCTCACTTGGTTGCTCCTAAGTCTTGTGTGTCGTTTTCAAACATTTGAAGATATTTAGTATCAAGGCATTCCCACATGATAAGTGGCTGGCTCCATTTCATCTCTTCTCAACTTCCTGGGAGGGGCATAGCCCAGAGATGTTCTTAAATTACACTGGAGTTGAATAGACTTCAGGATACTTATATCACAAAGATAATGGGAAGCCACCCCTAAGTGAGTTTCGAACCTAAGCACAAGACCTTTGATTTGCACGAATTCATTGCTGCTGCTAATGAAATACAGCCAAATGAGATGGGTTCTTATGTGGAAAAGCCTGTTTGTGGTTTAGAATTTGTCTCATTTTCGTAAAAGCATTATACATTTAGGAAGGACTGTTCAAATGCAGGAAGCCTTACAAGTTAGGTGGAATTTCAGATCCTAAATTCAGGCAATTATTACACAGGCTCATAGCTTACTCTGGTGAGCTACCTGAGGACACATTAGTGTGCTGAAGACTAAATTAGATTTAGGAAACCTGACTTGTGGAGATTTTAATTTAGATAACTAAGGCTGGGTTCCTGAAAGTATTGCTTACAGTGAATTACAACGTGATTTGCTTTGGAAACTCAAGTGTTCACCAGGAAAATCTGTCTGGCCTTGGTTTCCCGATGAAGGTCATTCTCATCCAGGCAAGGCAAAACATTACTTGAAATCAAAACATTGAGCTTAATAAATGCCAAAGGCTGTCTGAGCTGCAGAGGTGAAAGGGGAAATTATCTTTTGTTCTACACTGAAAGAGGACTTTGTGAGTTTCATTACTCATGTGCATTTCTTCTTGTCACAATATGAATTTCATTCTCTTATTTTTTTGTGATTCTTGCTCAAATAGCAGTAAAATAGACTCAGTGTTGTGCTCAGCAGCAGAGGTGGAAAGCCAACTAAATAAACATTAAAAAATACCATAGACAGCTTATTTATATACTTTATCGTACCTTTTCTGGAGGGACTTACTCATATAACGTAGTTTTTTTTCCAGAGAGAAACAGAGTTGTAAGTCCTTCAGAAGGTTTTTATGCTGTCTTCTTCACTGCAGAATATGAGCATTGCATAGTTAGGCAGTGTGCTGTCTAGCTTTTGCCATATGTCCTTCATCTGAGGACTTTTTAAGACACACGCTGTTGTGCATTTGAGTCAAAGGCAGTATCAAAAACATCCACTTAGTGTTTTAAGCAGAAGATGACTGGTGGTAGTTTTCAATACCTAACGTCACTTCCATTTATCAATTATTGAAAACTTGACTTTCAGACTTGCGTGTGGCATTGTGTGTGCCCCAAAGTGAGAATGCATCCAGTTAGAATTAGAACAAAACTACTGAATAACTGCACATATGCATACAGAAACATTTAATCTGTAAGCTTGAATAAGGTGGGCATAACACTATGCACGCAATTTGGAAAAGCAGGCATGATTTTAGCTGCTTATCATGTGAAAAGAATGAGAACAGAAAATGGTGGGTGGGGGTGCCAAAATAATTCCATGCTCAGCTACTGCCAGGCCCATCGCAGGAGAGCTATCAGCCCATCAAAGGCTCATATCCGTAAGCCCAGAAGAGCACTGAGGCACAAAGGCATGGCGGGAACCAAGATTAAGGACTCAGAGGAAGGAACCCCCCTGTCTGGGCTGTTCCCAGGACTGCTCCCCTCAGCCCCAGTTTTCAGGCGTGAAACCCCATCAAGATGAGTTGGTACTGGAGCACCTTGCAGACTGAGAGGGGTTGCAGTTGCTGCCTAGAGATATGTGAGACATTATGGGATGCAAGGGAAGGTCATTTTGGGATTGCACAGGATTTATAAGATGTGTAGAAGAGGAATCAAAGGTGGGGAAAGGGATGGATTTAGGTGATTTGGGGAGCAACAAGTATGGGCATGTTCTGGTGTAAATATCTTCCTGGTCGTTATGCTTGTCTGGCCATGCCTTGAACCTGACTGGCACAGTCTTTCCTATCTTCCAGAGGGCCCATGTGCTTGAGTGCCACTAACTGGAGAGACTGGAGTGAATGAAATCAAGTGCCAGCCACTGGGGTGGCAGATCTGTGTGTCCAGCCTTGTATATATGTAGTGTATATATGTGCTCTGCGTGCATATGCCTAGTAGGCATATGTCTTCAGCCATGCTGCTGGTTGGACCTGGGGGTGTGGAGCTGCAGAAGCCTTGTGTCTCTTGTGCTGTTGGATCCAGCATGATACATTTTTCCTTTATCAATGTCCATACCTGATGAGTCAGAGATGCAGTAATTGTCATCAGAAGTAGTCATTAAAATGCATAACAGTTGATAAATAATGAAAAGTCTCTTTGTGAGGACATGGTCCATTTCTGTCTAATTCAGCAAGTTTATAGTTTCCTTTATCTCTTGTTTTCTTTTGGGAAGCAGCTTGTGCTGTGCGTTGCTCTCCATCTGTATAACTAATGTAAAATTTAAGATGAGTTTCAAATATCTGTTCCTTGAATACACCTCTTTCAGACATCTTAGGTTTTCCCTGTGGAAGGAAACATGGCAAACCAGGTTGCAAGGGAGAGAACACCTCACTAGAGAGCATTATGCAGTTAATTCCTGCTGGTAATGTTTTTGATTCTGTGATTGATTTCTTGCCGCATTGTTTTGCAATGGTTGACGGTCTTTTGTTTTGTGACACAGCGATACTACTTGATTTGTATTTAACTTGTTTTAACAGTGCTTTCAGTTTCTTTGTTTTCACTGACATAAATGTGGATTGTCAAATGTTCAGTAGCTTGTCCAGCTTCACAGTAGTAAGTCCTAGTCACAAACAGACAAGCAATATTTATTGCCATGTCATTACTGACACAATAGTTGGAATGTATTGGGAAAATAGATCCCTTACTGTGTTCCCTCATTGATATGAGGAAGAAACGTGACTAAGGCATTTGGTTTTATAGTGTTGTTAGGCTGCATTATCCATTCCAAACAAAACAGTTAACATCTCCTTGGAAATAATTCACAAATTGAAAGAAGAACTAAATCACATGGATTTCTCATTAGGAATCATCTGAGGTAAGCAGGAAATCCTTGCCTAGCACAGACATGTTCACTGGGAGAATGTGACATATTTCAGGCAGGAGAATCTGTTTATGACACAAAGTTCCTGGTATGGGAAAGATCTTGTTGCATTGCTTTTTGAACAGCTGTTTGCATAATGTTTTTGGAGCCATATAACATAATAAGGATTTATGTAGTGATGTCATACCAAGACTGAAGGGATTTCCCAGGTCAGATGTCTGTTTTCAAAACCTGGCAGGTCTGCATTAGGCTTGTTTCATCTATTAGTAGAGTTACAGTTTGACACATCCTTTGTTCTTCCTTTTGTCATGGACGGTAAGCTTTTATTTTCAGATCAAGTACAAGGATACATTTTTAATAAACTATTATAGTATAGTAATACCAATTGAATAATGATTCAAACTGTGTTTTTATGCAGCTTTGCTAGAGTGAGAAGTTGGGAGGTCCTGAAGTTTCCCTTATCAATTGCCATATCGTTAGGCACGTCCCTTTTCCCATTTTGACGTCAGTGGGGCTGTGTATGTCAAAAGCAGAATTGCTTGTTTCTTTCATACGGCATACTAAGTTATCAAGAAAGAAAAGATCCTTTTTTGTGCTATTAATATTACCTAGTTTGAGATATGGCAAATAACCTGAAGTAATACGACAGAAATTAACTCCAGAGTGACATTAAAAGAAAATTTTCTAATTTGAGATCTGGCACTATTCCAGTCTTCAAAGTGTTAGTGAATATTTAATGGATCAGACATCTACTGAAAGGACGTAGACTGGATTATTTAAGGGCATCACAAGCCCTTGAGAATTTAACCTCTGAAACACTGAAATTCATAATTGAGGATTAGTTATTCTGATGTAATGTTGTTCATTCCCAGGCTTGCTCTCATGCTATTTGAGTATTAAAGCAATATTGGTCTAAACACTCCAAGCAAAACTAAATGGATATTCCTCAGATGCTATATTGGAATACTCTGTAATCCCACTGGCTAACCTAATATTCTTGAAATAAACATTCTAAAATAGTATAGTGTATAGTGTGGAATAGACTAAACCAAATATTCTTAGAGTGGTTCTCATGAATCTATAAGACCATTCCAGACAACACACTTTCCATTAACTACAGTGCTTGTTCTTAGAGGTGATGGGGGCTTATGTTGAGGTGAACTGAATCTTTGTCAAACTTCATTATCTGTAATGAATTCATTAGCTGGATGTTGGAATTTGACAAGGTAGTTTCTACACTCTGCTTAGAGAAATGCTTAATAAAATGACGGTCCTCCATGTGTTGTACATGCTGAATAACAAATACTAAGTAACTAGATTGTGCATAGACAGGAATTGTTTTGGTTATGCTGTTACACTGTCCTTGAATTAAACATCACAGTGTAAAGTGGCTTTGAGTTCCAGACATAATAATCGAAGTATATGAACACATCAAGATACTCATAGATCAGGATCTACTTGTCTTAGGGCTAGACCGTGTAAACAAAGCTGATGTGGTAAAGTTTGTATCCATTCACACTGATGGGGTGAAGGAGTCTCCCATCTAAAGCATTGGCTCACGTGATTCAGAACTCTCATGAAGATTCAGATACTTATTCTAAAAGGATATATCATATAGGACAGAAACTTAACTGATTGGGCCAGACCCATTGCTTGGCAGAGCTGTCTTTGGAACTATTTGGAAGTGGGACCAGAATTAATTTTAAGCTGTCTTTATTATATCTTGATCATTGGGCTAGCTGAAGTTTGTACCCTACTTTTGTGTTACATGGAATCATGCTGTTCATGATTCTAAATGCCAGTTCAAAAAGGCAGGTATTACCAGGGGATAGACCTGGTGCACAACCCTTTGCCTCACTGTAACATAAATTTTGACAGTGTCTAAACCAAAAGTTTTCTAACTTCTTAAGATTTTTGTTAAATATCATATGATTTTGACTGGGAATTTCCACAGTATTAACAAAAGCTTCAAGACTTGCTGGTTCTATAAAATGAGAGGAGATAGTGAAAGCTAAGATGATTTTTGAATGAAAGTTTAAATGTAAATGTGAGAAGCAAGAGGAAAATTGGATTCCTTAAGCTGTTCAAAGGTTTTTCTACAAGCCATTGGATAGTGCTGGGATTGCCTTATATGTCTTGAATGTTTGTGTCCTAGAAAAGGACGTATTTTAGGAGTTAGACTCATATTGTGACTGTCTATATCATTATTCAGTGTATATAGGTATAGCCAAATGTAATCCAAACATACTAGATATAGAATTAACCTTCCTTTCTCATACAGAATAACATCATACTATACAATTGATACATCTGAACCCCTCCAGTATTTTTTCAGTGAATTGAGAGGTCATCAGTGTGAAGTAAGACTTTACCTCTTGCCTCTTAGAGTTTCTACATGAAAGAAAACTAATGGTTAATGACTGTGAAGCATAGCTAGTAAATTCTTTCTCTTCCCCACCTACACATAATGAAACACTGACATTTGATTTCTTGAAAGTATATCCTTTTGCTAACCCTGTTCCTGTCTGGTTTTCTGTATATCTCCGAGACTGCAGCCTTGTGAGCTGCTGTAATGTCTATCAGCATAAGTCACACCGAAAGACCAAGGCTTTGATAGCTAATGTTAATAACATAAATTGAAGAGAAACATGAGATACACAGAAAAATTTTATAGATCCCATTGCCTGAGTGGAGGGGAGCCACTAATCTCAAGGCTGCCATCTCCAAATTAATTTCTCAGATTAGCTGCTTAGCTTTTTTTTCGTAGTTTCAACAAAGATGCTAGCTGTATTTTTTTAATGAAAATGAGCTGTGTGGCGAAATATTGCATACTGACAAAGTAAAATGCACTTGCTGAGGTGGGAGGGTGTAGGAGAACTATAGCATATTAATACCGTGATCATCTGTCTTTCCTCTTCCCATTCAAATAGCCCAAGTTAAGTGCAGCCTCAATTTGACTTGTACAAGCCAGAGTCCTGACATTCCTGTTTTCCACCTATTATTTGTAATTACCTCTGTCTCAGGCTAGATTTATGTGAGGATTTGTGGATGACCAATAAATTCTTATTATTGCTTATGGTAGAAAATATTGTGAGACCAGTTATATGCCAAAATTATAAAGGCAAGTGTAAACCTGTTTTAAGCTAGGAGGAATGATTTACAGAACTTAGGCAGGGAATGATAGCTGAGCATTGACAACAGTAGGGTGATCCTAATATGTTGATGCTTCATTAAACCCTTCAAGGTGAGGAACATGTATTTCTTTGCTTGTCTATAAAATCAAGGTATGCTTTCTACTTAAAAAGGCAGTTGGGATTAAATGGTCATTTCAATTGTAGGACTACACTGCACTTCGTGTTCCCATCTTGACATCTGCAGAGCTTCAAGTACAACTGGCACAGACACTCATAAGATCAAGGTCAGACTGTCTGCATAATAAATGCTGGAAGGTATTAATTCACCCACAGATGTGGCAGCAGAGACAAATAAGCTTTGTGCAGTTCACCTATACATCTGGGTATTTGAAAGAATTAATTAATTGCAACACAATGAATCCTGCATTGTTTCCCTCTCAAAGGTGTTTAAGGGATAGTTCAACGCTGTGTGTTGCCTCTATGATGTGTGCCTTCACCAGTGGGTTATAAATTATAGTTTTCCAGGTTTCCTGCTTTCAGGGTGATACATGAAAAGAGATAATTTTATTTAACTGGGTGTAAATAAATAGATAATTCAGTCCATTTTAGTTTTTAGTACCTCTAAAATTAGTTTTTGTAGGCTGCTGGCGAAAGTCTAACATATTGTAAGGTCTTTTTGCAGAGCCTGCCTTTAAAAATACAATTAATACCCAGTTTTTGAAAAGTTCACTGTTGGCATAATAGTTCTATTGAAGTGGAAAAGCATTTTACCTATTGATTTCAATGGAAAGGGTTAGGCCTGTGCTAGGATTTTTTGAAAATCTACATCTGACTCTATTAGGAATGTTTCTAAAAGGTTACCCACCAATTTAGTATTCAGACTAGTGTGTCATACTGAGACTCTCACCTTTTGACAAAGTTGCCATTTGTTCATCACGCCAGAGCTAGGCAAAGAGCATACAAATAATTTCTTAAATATTTTTCTTAAATAATAATTTAAAGCAGATTTGGACCTCGAACTGCCCTAATATTCATGGCTTACATGTACCGTCACTAAAATTTTGAAAAGACATTGATATAAATGTAAGTTTAATGAAATTATTATTGGGCATTGAATGGAAAGCGAACTTTGAGAAGATAAAGTCAAAGTCTATCTTACAAACTGTCAAAGGCAGTCCAGGATATCTTCAAGGCAGGCCAACCTTCTGTAAGAATTTCTGTCAATGAAACTACTGACAGTGAAATATTTGCTATCAGTCTGTAAAACAACAAGTGATTGTTGACATGATTTGGAATGGATTTTACTTCCGAGTAGCATACCAATGCTAGTTTCATATAAATGGAGGTATGCGTTCAAAGCTCACTGATGTTAACATCAAGACTTCATGTGGGACTTAAACATTTCCTGAGCTTTTGTGTGATCACTTATGGTTAGAAAAAGAAGATAAATTCAGTAATTTATTTGTTTGTTGTTCCCTATTGGTCTTTGAAAAGACAGAAAGATTTGGTGCATGATATACCCATTTTTCAAAAAGCCAGCTTTATGGAAGAGATGTGGGTAAAACTCATATCTAGGTACTGGACAGGGGTTGAGAAAGTGTTTGAAAGAGATATTCCCAAAGGCTGTAGTTTGCTTGGCAGGGATTAGTGCTTATATGGAGGGCACCTTTTTCTTTGCAACTTTGAGTCTCAAGGATTTTGTATTTACCTCTACCTCTGCATTGGTACCTATGATGTGCGAGAGATACAAAGTGAGAGAGTCTGAAAGTGTGCAGTGATGCATGATTAGGATTTTTTTGCTAGCATTCTCATATTAAGCTTAATACTCTTTTGACTGCATTAGTTACAGTTTTAGTTCCAAGGTTCTGAATAGATTCGTTTGCAAAATGAAAATGAGCAGTTGCATTTGATGGATGAAATGAAAGCTGTATGATTTTTTTTTTCCACATGCAAGATAATTTGTGACAGAGACGTGGACACAGGTCTGGAAAGGTTCTAATCCCTATAGTTTAAATAGAAGATTAGTGATAATCTTTAGTCTCATCCACATTTCTGTTGTGTTACAACTGTGTAATATTTCATCATTACATTACCGGATCATGCTAAAATATACCGATCTTTTATTTGATGTACTTTGGCCATGTAATGCAAATATGGCTCACTTAATAGTGAAAAAAATTATGAGGGGTGAAGAAAATGTGTCATTTAAAGCATAGTAAAGTGAGCAGGTGGACTCTTCATTTTTTTTAATTGGCTTATTAATACACACATAACAGAAGTGAAACAAAATTATTTTTATTATTCCAAAATGCACAACAGACAATACAGGTGTTTACAGATCTATTTTGAAAACGTTTCTTTTTCCATACTTTTTTACTACAAGCTACTCTGTTTTGCAATTTTAATTCAATATTCTCTCATCCAACATGGAATAATTCCTGATATGAATAATATGCTTAGTTTCAACTGAAGTCAACTCACTTTTAACACTGAAATGAGTGAGAGACAATTTGATTTACCTTTTATTTTAACACTTTTAAAACTTCACTAGACCAAAGGAAATGTCCATGCAGATAAATCTTATAAATAAAATTAAAAGAACTAATATATTTCAGTAAAAAAGCTAAAAATGAAATAAGTTAAAATATCTGTTATAAGAGAGATCCAGAGTAACAGACAAATTCCCTGTAAATAAACATGTCTGTAAGGGTCTCAAAAGCAGATATTCCAGGATGACCTCAAGAGGTCATCTACTTCATTCCCTTGCCTCATGGCAAATTAACTTTGTCTCTGTCATTCCCAAATGGTTCAATGTGCTCTTAAAGACCTGTAGTGGTAACTACTCCATGGACCCCACTCTTTTCCTTCATTCGCCACCCCCCCCTGACAATTTATATCTGTGTCCGGCTGTCTGTACCTTTCGGAAGATTTGCTAGTGACTACTCTGAATCTTGCATTAGTTGTTCTGTTCACTACGAACACAGAGAACTGACTGTTCCTTTTCTCTTTGTAACAGTCTTCAAGCATGTAAAAGGTTCCACTATCTTTACCCCCTAAGCATGACCTCCCATAAGCAAAACAACCTCATTTATTTAAATTTTTTTCTCCTAAGATCTGTTTTAGGACTCTCTCCATTCTTGTTACTCTTCTGTAGATGTTCTCCAGTTTTTCAATGCCTTGAAATTGTGTCCAAAGTTGGAACTAACAACTCAGCTGAGGCTCTTGTCATGTTGAGCAGAGTGGTGGAAGTAGGTTGTGTTTTGTGGGCTCTGCTTCTTACATTCCCATTTTTCCTCAGCGGTGTGATACTGTTGACTCACACTTCGCTTCTATAACCACCAAGTCTTTGGTGCCAAACTGCTGCTGAACCAGTTGCTCTCCATTCTGTGTTTGCGTAGGTGATTGTTTCTGATGAAGAGCAGTATCTGTTTGTTTTCCTGACAGGATTTCATTCTGTAGGTTTCAGATAATTTTCCCAATAATGTGATGTAATTGTCCCTTCTGATTCAGTCAGTCCTTCAACTTGCTTCCAGACTTCATACTGGCCATTGCAGAATTAGGTTGCTGCAGAACTCTGTGGGCTTCTGTTCTCACAAGGGACTGTTGTGAACTGCTTTCAAGGCACATTATCACATGTTTGCACTGCTGGGATCAGGCGCCTCTAGATTCATCCCTAAATAATTTGTGAGACTCCTATGTTAAACAGTGTTAAAAAAAAATCTAGTTCTTATGTTCAGTTGCATAATGAGAGGAAATCCAGTCTTTCTGATATGTGGCAAAATTTTCAGAATTGTTTAACTGACTTAGGATATGTTTACGCTGGTGAAGGTAGACAGCTGATGATTTTTTTTTCAAGTTAGCCAGGTATGAACTAGAGTTCATGTTATTTGTGTTATTGTGGTACAGAACCTGAGCTAACAAGCCTTACTGAGACATTCAACATTTGAACATAGATTTTAGCTCTTAGATAAACATGCTGTTATTATTTACAGACCATAATGACTATATGAAATATTTTACCCCCAAAAAAGTCAGGATCTCAGCTGGGAGGTGTTTACAGTCCAGCTAATAGAAAGTGAGGGCACAGATGTTCATTGTAAGAAAACCAGCACTGCAAGGCTTTTTAAAGTAAGTGCATTCTGAGGAGAGATGGAAAGCAGGGGGTAATAAAGACTTGGGAGTTGGGAACTTCTTGAAAGCATAGGATAGCATAGAATAAGCTAAGTGATCTAGGCAGTGAAAATAAGGGAATATAAAGAAATAGAGAAGAAAAGGAGGCAAAGGTAGAAGGAATCGGAAACAGAGTTCTATAGACATATGAAAATGATTGTAAGGAAACTGATGGGATAAGTAGAGAAGGCCTGAAGAGAAGTTTAGTCAGTAGGTCTCCATTTTGGCCTTCAAAATCTTTGTTTCAATCTTGGCAGTTTCTAAATAACCTTGCCTATGATCTTCCACTTAAGCCCAATCAGTACCTTTATTTAGAAGTGAACATTTGAAGCCAAACTGCCACCTCAGGTGCCCTTCATTGGTTACTTCCATTCTGACTGAAGGAACAGTAGGATGGCCCCAGCCCCCTCACAGTGCAGTCAGTGCTGTCAGTGTCGCAGGTCTCACAGTGGCACTCTGTAGCTACCGGGTATGAATAAAAAGATTCAGGATGGTCACCACAGCCAGGGATCTTCACTGTTTCATACACAACCTCCTTGAAGGTACATGTTTGCTGAACGGATGATACTGGCGGATATTTATATACTGGATCCTGAAAATTACAAGAAGGAAATACCTACTTTGAAATTTGTTATGGGGTAGAATTCCAAATTTTTTATAAAAAATAAAGGACCCGATGTGAAAACTAATTAAACCTGTAGGAAAATCCCACTGAGATCAAAAGGATTTGGATCAGACTCTTCTAATTTCACCTAGATCCTTAGATTTCTCCTTTCAGGAGGACCTATATGGTAAATTTGTGTCACACAATCACCAGACAATCTTGCTTGATTCTTCAAATTATTTGGAAAAGTAGAGGAGTCTACATAGTAATGGTTGCTTTATTGTATCCTTTTGCAACCACAGATTTAACACAAGGCAGAGATCCAGACTGTAATACTTTCAACTCTAGTTATACAATATAAACATAATGTGTGCAGCCAGTCAAAGACCTGAATTTTACCAGCATCTTTTCACCCTTCCCTTAGTGGTTCAGATCAGCTGTGTATCTGCTTTCCAGTCAAATAGCACAGCAGTTGCTCAACCTGTTCTTTCACAAGGTTTGTCCTGCCTATGTGTTCATTATGGACTGGGGAAATGGGTTATTCATACATCATTTGGAATGTTTAATTCTGGTCCCTGAAATTAAATTTAAGATTCTCACCCTTGTGAAGCAGTATCCTGAGCACCACGTGGCATTTACTGTAATACAGAATTCACATTCTTCTCTTTCCACTGCTATGGTAATATTGGTGAGCTGACAGCAATTGCAACAAATTGCTTCCCAGCAAAATAACAGCACGTAACAATTAACTGTCTTCATCCTGTGTATAAAGCAAAAAATATATCTGTACTGGAGAAGTTATAACTGTATAGTTATTTTCAACAAGAAATATTTGTAGAAACAAGGAAAAATTGAGTCTTTGTGTTATCCTCAAGTAGTTCTATAATAGCAAGCTTTCGGAAACATCAGTGGTAACATGGGATAAAGCTGTTAAATAGATCTGTCTGTATGTTTAGTGTTACAGGAGTTTGATTTTCCTAAGCAACTGAAATAGTATGTCAGCAGTCTTTGCAGAATAGTAATAGCAGAGTGCCATACTACTTTCAATGGAATGTTTTTATCTAAGTTTCTGTACAGAGAATGTGTCCTGTCTTTAAGGAGAAAGAAGAGGCAGCAAGGGAGAGAAAGAGGAAAGTATAATATATTTTTCATAAGCAATTAATTACATACAGTGTTTGAAATTTGAAAAAATATTTCTAGATCAGGATCTGATGAAAACTTACCTGTATTCTACTTGCTTTCCTGGTAATAGCTGTAGTGAAAGGAAAGCCCTATGCTTACCTTTTATACTAAATCGTGTGTAACTTATACCTTGAGGATTTGCAGTGTATTAATGCAGCAAGCATTAGTTTGGTACTTGGTGAAAGAGGATTAATGTTCAGCCAGACAGTGAGATCAAGCCTTGTTAAGAGGAAAAAAGAAAAGCAAAACACACTCAGGAAGTGATGGTGAAGGTTACTGTCATAACGTCTTTTTAGAAGTTTCACTGGACTTGATTCAATGGCATTTAGAAACAGCTCAGCCATTCCACAATTTGAAAGAAGGTTGAGAAAACACATAACTGTGTTTTCTGTCAGCCCTCAAACTGGTAGGCTTCGGGTGCAAACTAGTCCTCTGGTAATTCATAGTGGAGACATTGCTAGAGTGTTTCTTGGCTAATGAATATGTTCCTGAGTTTTTCAGGGTATCAGTCTTAATTACTTTTCTCTGAATGAGGTCTTACCCAGTGAGCTGTATAGGTACTTGTTTATTGATCTGTGGTCCAAGAAAGCTAGTAGTCCGAGTTTTGTTAAACCATGAGTAACTCAACTTCACTTTACCATTTAAAATACCACTATGGTTTTTCAAAATTCAGATTTCTATCCCAGTATATGCAATCCTGTTTCCTGTCTGTTGCACAGTCACCTTTTTTTAACTTATGTAAGGGACGTCTGTATTGTGGAAAGGGACTATAAAGATGTCATAATGAGCCTCCAGATCTGTGTTTTCTGTCAGTGATCTCAGATCAAGTATTGGCGTGTTACAGGGAAAATGTTAGTATTTTTAACAGGCGACCATGCAAACTCAACTTGAATGCACTCTCTAGTTTGTCCTGATAATAAAAGATTCTATGAATAGTGTTCCCCCACTCACTGCCCTATTCCTGTGTTCGCAAGTTAGTGATGTGTGCCTCTTCACCAGAATAATGACAGAGAAATAACTTTATTGAGCTTCACATATCACTTCTGGGGAAAATGACTCACAGTAGCACTGTATTTACTATCATCTGCCCAGAACAGCCAGTCTTGCTTTGTTATGACTGTTCTATTATGGTCAGTCTGACTTTACAGAAATCCATCCACAAAAGAAAACTAGGCAAGGACATACAGTTAAAAGCATTTTATCATGAAACGAAATTCTCACTGGCGTATTAGTTGTCCTGCAGACAGCAGACTTTTCAAAATGGCTTTTACAAATGAGCCCTTTAAGTGTCTCATACCTTCCTGTGGTCCTGCAGACTGGCCATCTGTTTAAGTTTCCATGCAGTCTGCACTACTGTAATTTGTTAATGAATTTCCTCTACCACTAAATTTAAAGTGTCATCTGCAAATTTCCCTGTACGTCTCCTACAATAATAATTTTGTTTGAATGAGAACACAGCTCAAATGAATAAAGAAGTCAAGAAAGCAGAGATCTTCCTCTTTACTAATATAGACTCTGTGGTGGTTTGATAATGGTCTTGTGTGTCATGTAGTGTCAACACAGTCGGTCTTCTCCGAGAAGATTCCCACTTGCTGTAAATCACTAATTCCAGAGATGCCAGACAAAGGGTGATTACAATTAGTTACATCCCTACTGAGAATCTGGCCTTTTCTAAGTACTAATTTGTGCAAAGTAATAAAACCAAGTAAACTTCATTTGCAAAGGGCAATACAGAAAAGATCTAATCTCTCAGTTACAACGATCAGGTTTGAGGAAGTCATACACATTCACTCAAACCATAGTTTCACAAGCAGAGAGTGCAAGTGTAGCCCCTGCTATGCTGTTTCTTCCTTCCCTTAGTTCCTTGTTCTGGCCCAGTCAGCCTCCTCACTTGTGGCAACGCAAATTAGGGAAATCATTCTGATTTAGAGGAAAAAACCCAACCCAGCCATTTTTTACAGCCTTGTTGTTAATCCATATCAATTTGTTCCACAATGAAATCAACAGCTGTAGCAGTGTAATTGATGGGATTGATTAGAAAGTGGGAATGAGAGGGGAGGTTAAGAAGAAATGCTTTACCTGGTGTTCTCTCTGAAGAGTTCATGAAGCCACACTGTAAACACCATACAAACTTTTAACAGCAAGATTTCATTCTACACTGACTTCAAGGGCATTTATTTCTGTAATCATCAGTTCTAGATTGGTTCTCCAGCTATTAGCGCTGCTAAATTCATTGTGTAAATATGCAAATATGCATTTTTAAGCTAATAGTAAATTACAAATTGAAATCAACTAGCCACCAGACTATCATATGAGGAGTGGTAATTTGGTGAGGTGTTACTTGGTTGACTTTGATTTTTGCTTCCACGCTTTTTGTTAGAAAGATACACTAGAGGAATTCTGGTGAATGTTTATATGCTAACTATATCATACTCCTTCAAATTTATATTCTCATGAGATTAAAAAAAAAGGTTATGGTAATTGTGAAGGGACTAACAAATATTATTTATCCATAAAGCTATCATTTTTGCATATATGTGAACATTATATGTCAGTTCGGTGTTACTGAATTTTGTATCTATTTGAGAAATAGAAATGCTTTTAATTTTAAATGGTTTATATTTCAATTTAGGGAATAATACCAGCAGGAAGAACACTTCCTCTTCGTGTCTGCAGCAGCTCTTAAGTGTTAAGTAGTGGTTTTATCTATCTAGTTCTTAAGAAATATTTCCCATTCTACATTTAGCAGTTGTCATTATGCTTCTACGCTGAATGCTAGGCTCCTGGAATTCCATGGTGGTTAATGTACAGAGCCTTGGAAATTAAAAGATACTGTGGCATGTCTATACAGAAAGGTTGAAACAGACATGCATATGCTCTGCTCACATTTGGAGCTAGCTAAGCAATTTACAGATCTGGAATGTCTTTGCAAATAGCCTGTTTGTACTGGGGCAAAGCGATCTCATGCTCTTTTCCACCTTTTTAGGGTTAGCTTACTAGTGGGTCTATTGTGCAGAACCCAAGCTCTAGCAAGCCCCATGAGAGGGCTCAAGTTGCTACAGAATCCTCTGCATTGCTATTTTGTTGTATTCTATGGCTTTTTCCCTTGGACTGTTTACGGTGGTAACATAGCAAGCCATTGTAACCACTGCTGCCACAAGAAAGCACTTGGCTTCGCTATTTCTAATCACTTCAACTGGAAGTGCTGTGACACATTCTGCTGTTGTTTCCCTTCTAGCAGTAAATGCTCTTTTTCTTCTGTTTGTGGTTTTCATGGTTTTCTTCCTTCCCAAAAGCATCTAATACACAACTTGAAAGCTTTGTGTTTCTCGTATGTTCTAAACTAATTATATTTCTTTCTTCTAGAGGGGTGCTGGTAAGACTAGCAATTCTGTTACTTCAGGTTATAAATCTGCCTTGCTTAAAAGAAGGTTGTATCTTTCAGAGACCTTCAGCATCTATCAAAGTGCTGTTGGAAAACTTGGTTATATGTCTACATTTCATCCACCATGAGTAGTAAGTCTGACTCTGTCCTGATAGAAGATGTATTGAGCCTTCTAGTGGAAAAAACACAATGTCTAATATAAAAGGCAGGTCTTATCTGTGAATTATTCCAGCTGTAGACTAGCTTTAGCTTCTAATAGTTTCTTTTAAAAGTGTTAAGGGATGTGGTTTTAGGTTTGTTAGATTCATGGTTGTGGTTACATGGTTAGGTCTTGTTAAATAGTTGTGTTACTGGGGATAATAGTTTCTGTATCTAAAAGCTGTTTCTCATTGAAAGTATGTCTCAAGTCATGTTTAAAGTGCTTAAATCTATGGCTTAATTAAATTTCTGTGGGTTAGAACAGAATGAAGAGTTGGTTCTCTTAAGTTTGGAGTTGTGTGCTTCAGTGCCATCAAACTGAGCATAGTATGTGCTTGTGTCAAGTTTTTACTGCACATAACCTGTCTTGACAGAGTACCCTTCCTCTCCCCTTTTTTGTGCTTGTCCAAATGTTTTTCTGCACAGGTCCAAAATTAACTGAGGTATTTAAAGCAAAAGATCTTATTGCTGCCATAGTGATTGATTAAATTGATACCTTGAAGTACACAGATTGCAAATTGCTTCTGAATCTGTGCTTCAGGACTCCCTCCCTGTGTGAGGTGGTATTTCATGGCACAGCAGCACAGGCCTGTGTTAATGCTGGAGCATTGTCTTTCCCTTTGGCTGGTGTTGGTTTTGTTGCTTACTGCTGGTGGGAGATTACTTTTGTCATTGCATTACCCTTCTATATGCCTTTGGAGTTTCTGGGTATGACTAGTGTTTTTCAAGAAGAAAAAAACCACCACCTTAACAGACTTAACAAAATGGATTAGGCATATTAAAAAAGAGTTGACAAAACAAGAGAGAGACCTGATGGACAATATATTCAAAGTCATATATTCCACTAATACATAACCAGCTAGGGTTTCTGGTTTTTTTTTATGTGAGCAGTTCCTGGGTCTGAATGGGATTGCTGTTATGCTGTTGATAGCGAAAGTGCAGAAATATTGCTATGAGGATACAAGTTGAAGAAACTAGAAAAAGGAGCATGAGGCTGCATCTGATATGATTCATTATGGTTTGTTTTTTCTGGTCTTGCACAGACTACAGAGACATGCCCAGGACTGTTTCATTCCAATTCATATGGTGCCTGTGTGTGGCTGTAAAGAAGGAACCACGCTAAGTGTTGTCATCTTCCTCACTGAGCAGTAGTAGAGAGCTGTATGGATTTACTTGTGACTCATGGGTTGTTAAGTAGGAGAAGAGTTCAGTGTGAATGGAAGCAAAACTATCTGAGAGACGAAGAACACTTTGGTTTTGAATTTTCATTTCATTCTTAAAAAAGAAACCCCCAAAGCTTGAAGTTCGCCATAGAAGGAAAGCCTTTTTCGTTGTTGAGTTTCTTCAGGTTACAGGTCTTTCTGTCTCGAGTTACTGTCTGTCAAAGCCAGAGCATACGCATGGACTGCCTAGGCAGCTGCAAATACTGGAAACGCTGGGCTCCCCAGCCTTGGAACTGTAGTATCCTCAGCAACCTGGCTTGATAGGCTTCTGAGCAGTCAGATGAGAAAGCTGGCAGGAAACCTAGGTTTCAATGAACTTCACTGAAATCATTTTTGCAAAGTAAGTTTTCAATGAATTTGAAATTCATAGTTTGCTCTTTACCTACAGAAAAGGTAAATTTTGGAAAAATCTATCAGATTTTTTTGGACTTCTGTTTTGGAGAACAATAATCTTAGGTTGCTGAAGAGACACTTATCTGCACATTACTCTCTTAAACCATTATTAATCAGGAGCTGACTGAATTTTGAAATCCAAACCAAAATGAAAACCAAAGAAACATATCTGAATATTGATTTGAAAAGCCAAATCTAATTTGACTGCATTTGAGTGCTTTGGTACTGCATATACTTCCTGAATGTAAGTGCTGGAGAGAAAGCTGAGATACCTAGCTTCAGTAACACAACTTGCTGAGTGGCAAACCTGGCAATTTCTGAGCTGGGAGGCCTGCTGGTTTTCTTTCTTGTCAGTGTTTACAATAAATGTACACGGATTATATCAATAACAACATTTATTTTTTAAAAACTTTTATGTAAATAATACAACCCAAATATTAAAGAATGACTTGAGTCTAAAGGACAAAGGCTGCCATTAATAGTTTGTGCAAGGAATGATTGCGGTTTTTTTTTCTAGGTAGCTTGTTTCACTGATCTGTCATGTTCATATTTTGTTAAACCTAGAAATACAAAAGTCAGTGTTTCAGACACTTGAAAAATTGATCATTAATTCTATTATGTTCTGTAACCATGCTAGGAGGCTGGGCAAGCATATGTCTGTGATGGATTTTAGGAAGGACTTCTCAAAAAATGTGTATTTCTTCTGAAACAGTAAGTTTGGCAGGACTGTGCATTATCCACACATAGACAACAGCACCTGCTAATTGTTTTCAAACTACAGCTATGATATGAAATGTACAACTTATTTGATTCTTGCTGGCAGTGTGCATTGATAACACAATAAAGTTGATGCAGAACGATTCAGCACACTTGGATAATGGATGAAAAGTCTGTCTTATTTGGGTTGCTAAATAAAGTCTTAGGCTGGAGATGTCTGACCCATATTCTTTTTGCAAGTGCAGTAATTTTTAGGTCAAATTGCTTAAGAAAAAGAGGTTGAAAAGAATGCATACAGCCATAGCCACCTTCAGCTGCAGTTTTAACATTTTATGACCCAACTGTATCTACAATATTCACTGCTTTTAGGGATTCTAAACACTTTTTTTAAAAGGATTTTTTTCTCAGCAGTCCTATGGAATCTTTATTCTAGGGCATGGAGTGACTATTGCACCGAATATAGGGTGTTGGAGTTTCTCTCTGATCTGTAGGAGTCTGATTGTGATCAGATTGCAAATTGGCAAAGAAATTTCACTGCTGTAGGAATCAGTATTGCAGACCTTTAATGAGGAAACAGATCTGAAGCTTATAGAAGAAGCTTTACAGGTATCACCCCTGTATATATCTCAATAAGAAACCCAGATCTTATTTGTTAGGTTGTGGTAGCAGAATGATGAAATTAAAAAAAAAAACAAACCCAAAACAACAATCATTGTATTTGGCTAAATTCCTGATGGTGTGTTTTCCCAGATAATAATAATTGAAGCTGAAGGCTTTATTCTTAAGTAAAGTACATACAAATTTGGCAGGTTCAGGCTTGAGCTGAAGTCTTAACTTTTGGTTATTTTATATAGGATTATACACTGTTGAACCAAATTGGTGGTTAGCAGGATCTGTGTTTACTGTTCTCAGTGAAGGATGCAGCTCTTTCCTTTCCCTCCCATTTTGCCCTTCTTGTTCATATGATACTCTCTTCTCATTAACCAGGCTGTAGGAAGGCCACTGTTCTTGTGCAGAATGAGTCCCAGGCATAAGTAAAGCAGGCTGTGGCAGGGGAGCAGACTTCTAGGGAGGGGAAGAGAATCATGGCTTTGTTGCCCCTGTTTCCTGCGACAGACATTGAAGTGTGTGTGTGACAGAGTGAGTTTAGGGCAGAAGAAACAATTGTCTGTCTCATCCCTTCAGACATTTTCCTGGCATTAGCCAGACCAAGACCCCAAGATTCCTCTGTTTTTCTCTTAGTAGCTCTTGGACTCTAGCATCCCAGTTTTGAGTACCAGCAATTTAATTTTTCTCATGTTTCTAGAGGATTTGACTTGGCATTACCATGTGATTATTTTACTACAGAAAAAAAATCCAAAATTAATAAGAGATATTGAAAAATAAATATCTGAGCACCTTAATGTCACTGAATTTTAAAAAAACTACAATGTGATAGCAGTCAGAAAATCACTTTCATTTAAATCAGAGCATTGGGAGCCTTTTGCCTGCTGAGAGCTGAACACATGGTGGGGAGCAATGCACAGGCACCATATTTATTCAGACAAGTACAGGTTTAGAAAGCTTACTTGGAGGTGTATTATTTTAGGTATTGTGTTAATGGTTTCTGGATTGAATGCTGTTTCCTTGGTGATTGTTGGAGGTTGAATACAGAAGTGCACTAAGCAGTTTTTGCCATGCCATAATACCATCCTTTCATGCCAGAGGGGAAACCTAGAAATATTGTTCCTGATAGCAAGCAGGAAGGTGAAACACCGTTATAGTCTAGGGGATGTGAATTATAGTGACCGGAAGCACTTCATTATTTAAGGGCTTGAAAAACAACCTGGGAGGGTCTAACAGACGGGAGGAGTCTTCCGTGTTGTGTGACTGAGAGCGTGCACTGCACCAGACTGTGCTACGGTGGGATGTATTGGCTGCTTAGCCTATTGGATAGATACTCCTGTATCTGACATGATGTCAGAAAGTTAAAAGCTTTCTTATGGCAGAAAAGTAAAACTACTTGATGGCTGGAACCTCCAGCCAGAGTCTTGGCCAGACTGACATCAGAAAATACTGCTCATTGTTCCCTTTAGGGTCCTGGAGTCCCTCCTATCTTGCCAAGGACCCTAGAAACTTACTTTCTGTCTCTCTCATTAGGGGCTTGTGACCCTCCTCTCATACCTCCGTGGCAGGCATCAGGCAGTGAAGGCCAACTTGGTGGGCAGCTGTGTGTGGGAATGGGGGAGTCGTGGGATGCCAGGCAGGGTACTGGGGCAGGCAGGGGTGTTGATGGTGGTGTGGGAGGAAGGAACAGGGCAGGCATCATGCAGGACAAGTTGAAAGAACCAGCCTGTGAAATGAGGGTTCCTAAATGTGATTAAAATTACCTTGAAATCGGATACCTGTGGTCACCGATCACCTTTTAAAATATTGATTTATGTTGTGTCTGTTTCAGCACAATATTAAACAGCTGTTTGAAATGGATCAGTCTAAACATTGGCTGCTCAGCTTTATAAGAATAGAAAAGTCACTGAGCAGAAATCCATTCGTAATCTTTATAGTACTGCCTGAAAAAGAAACAGTCCTACTGAATTGCTTTATTAATTATATGAATTAGCAAGATGATAGTTTCTGATAATGAGGCAGGTCTTGTGGCTTCTTGTGGTGCCATCTTGTGGTGCTTGAGTAAAAGTTCACAGGTTGAAAGTTACTTCACAGCTAAAGCAGATTTTTACAGCATTGCGGCAAGCAAAACTAAATGCTAGGGTTTAGAACTGAAACAGCACTTTAAGCCTCCTGGCTATTGGCCAGGTTCCTGCTGTGCTCAGTCCTTTCTAGATCTAGGAAACCCTTTGGGCAGAAAGAAGTTTCAGAACTCTCACTGTAAGAGTGGTGACAATACAGCAGTCTTTAAATGCAGTGACATTAATTACTTCAGGCCATTCTGCTTGTCCCTGTGTATGAGAGGCATGGGGAATTGTGCTCAAGAAAACATGCCTTCTTTTTTCTTTCTCTCTAAACTGTGGAGCATTAAGCATAATCATTCCTGCTGGTGTCTTAAGCATAGAATTGCTCTGAAAGTGGATAGGGAGAGTGCAGGCCTCCTGCTTCTAATGTGCCTTGTTTGGGATAAGGAAAGTTTTACAGAAAAGTAGATAGAGTGATCTTCTCTGTCTCAATTCCACCTACTCATTGCAGAGCTTGTATGCTGAGGGGCATTCCTACTAACTCCAAGCAGTCTTTCTATGTCCTGTGCAGGCAACCTCACTCATCTTATGACTTTAAATGTTTAAAAAGAATAAAGTTTACTCTGACTTGTACTCCTTGTGTCCCAATGTAATGTTGTGGAGCAGATTGTTAATGAAAGTCTGATTTTTATTACGCTTTATTTTGCCTTCAATCCTCAAAAACTAGGAAACTTTCAATAGCATTAAAATGGTTATGACTTTGCAGCCCCCTGTCTTCTTGGTGTTGTCCACTGTTACCCATTCTGTTTTGCTATAACGTTTTATCATTTTTTATTTCATCCTAAAGATTAATGGGCATATTCAGAACAATGTTCGTCATAATTGTCTCTTCTTGAATTCTAATTTGTGTTTGAATAACTTGCATAATGATATTTCTGAAAGAAACTGTCAATAGTGTCAATCTATCTGATAACATTTCTGGGTGTCTGTAAATACTCTGAATCCCACAGTTGCTGGCTACATATGACTTAGTAGCTGCAAATAGAGGTTCTTGCTTCACATCTCAGTTTCCAGAGGTAGTGAACATAAAATCTTCACAAGACAGCTGAGCAGGTGTGGCACTGAAAGAAAAATTACTTCTGCTACATAGTGTGCCTTTTCCTAAATAACCTGGAAAGGCTATGATGTGATAGTGCCATAGATGCAGTCTTGGAAGAAGAGATGAGAGCTGGTGTCGTCGCTGCAGCCCATGGAATCCTGATGGGTAATTTAATAGGCTGTGGTTTTGGCAGACTGGTAAAATGCTTAAGGTAGGTCCCTGGCTGGCTGAGAACTCTAGGATCTATGCTGAGGTCTGAGGGTACAGGAAAGGTGAGGAGGTGAACCTCGGGCCTCGCTTATCAATCTGCTAGGTTTTAACATCTTAGGAAAAAATAGAAGGCTCAGCAGGTACTTTTGGGATCAGCTGAGAAAAGTTCCATTGTATGTCCCCAAACAGTCTCTCACTATGGACAACCTTTTTATGGCTACAGATGAGAGTACAGGGAGTGTGCTACCATACTTTTATGAGTAGAACAAAGTTGCTAATGAAATCAGCGGATTAGTTACCTTGTGCAGACTGTAAGGCAGGAAGCTTTTTAATTAATTCCTTAGCTGGCTGACTGAAGCGACCATGATTCATTAGCCAATACTGGCTAATGCAAAAGTGTGGTCAGAGAAGTGGTTGTTGCCACAGTGAGAGGACTAGTCATTACCTTCAGTACTATCTAAAGGATTCTAAGCAGTATTTAAGCCGCTATATTTGAGTGGCTTAAAATGCAGATATTTTAAGGCTGTGGAGCTGTTCTGCATATTCTCACACATATTTTTGCGTTCATACATTTGGTAAAGTATTTAAGGGTTACCCTATAGAGCACCATGTGTGCTAGAGGCAATCCAGTGTTCATGAGACCTATAGGCTCTGCAAAAAATGCCAGCATTCTTTATCCTTAATTTCTGTTCCTGACTACCAATGTGATCACCTGCTCCTGGATGCTGTAGATTATTATAAGACTTGAATGACCTATTTAGCTGTTCTGAATTTTGAATGATGATTTTTTCCTCCGACGTCTGCTGAATTTCTTCTCTCCCACCCCCTTTTAGCATAAAACAGAAGTTGTGAAATATTATTATATAGTTTTGTAAGACACTGATCCGTATATAGTCTGGGAATCCTTTATAAGGAAATTGAAGACAAATTTATTGTGGGTACTATAAGACTGGGGAAAGGAGGAGTCCTTGCTTTTAAGCCTTATAAATAATAATGTCTACTAGATATTCTGAAGTCCCAATCCACTATCCCATGGGGATGGAGACAAGGTTTAGAACAAAATTATATGTTCCCAACAAGCAGCAGTTAAGACTCACAGAATTTCAAAAGCATACGTGCATATACATGACACAGTATACTTGTTTTTTAGCGTGCATGCACAGGTCAGAATTTTAATATCATGACATAACTCCCAGGCCACACTGAGATCAGGTCAAACTTTTGCAGGCATCTGCGAGTCTGGCCTTTGCATGATGTTCAAGGATCTCTCTGCAGCATTATTTAAAGAGTGCAGTTCCTAGATATCAAATTGGAATATTTATGATGTATAGAGACTATAGTCTGAGTCTAGTACAATGCTATAAAACTGTCCCTGATACTCAGTCTATCCAGATCTGAGATAAGAGTCATCTTCCAGTAATTAAATCTAGAAGGAATAATTGATGCTATTTCCTGCAAACACAAAGAATTCTTTTTTTGCTAATGGTGACAAAACCACATCGAACTATTTGAGTCTGGATCCAGTCAAACAAAGGACGTGGATTTTCTTAATTAGGGAATAATGAGTTTTATCCTCTCAAGTAAATTACAGACTTCATATCATAAGAAAATAAATTATGTGAGAAAAATGGCTGCAAGTTTTAGGTGAAAAAGTTTATTATAACCTTTTCTCTGCAATGAACTGTAGTATACTACAACTAAATGGAGTTAATGTCAATGAAGCAAACCTATGCTTTTTCATCTTTTTTCTATCTTTCAGTATTTATCAATATCTGTGTATGTGTGAGAGAAAATAGAAATCTTTCTTGTGCTTCAGAGCCTGACAAAATGCCACACTTCAACAAAGTTAAAGATGATCTCTCAGCTTACAAAGCAGTATCTCAACAATTAAGCAAAAAGATCTCCCATTTCCATAAATGACAACTTTACTATGACTGTCTTTGAGGAGAAAAGTTTTATGAAAGAGCTTTATAACATACCTTGAAAGTGGTTATATTCAACATACTTACACTTCACTCTGTAACAGTGGAAAAACTGGCTTGTGAAATTACTACTAGCAAGGATCTTGTGCTTAGTCTATTAAAACTGAAGTGGTATATAAAAATTGGAGAATACTGTACATAACATCTGTATTAAGAAAACCCAACAAAACCCAGCTTAACAACATGTGGACAACTGTACACCCATGAGTCTGAATTACCTAGTACACAAGGATTGTGAACCTATCAACCAAAACAATAAGCAAAACCATAAAGGAATATAATAAAGGGACAACAACAACAAGAAGCAAATTAAGACCAATTGTGATAGAGCAGCCTGATAACCTTGTGTATTTTGACTCTTCTATAAGCAAGGAGACTACAGCAGATCTTAGAAGGTCTCCAGGCATGTGTTTGGTATTTTGCCAGGTAAAGGGTTGTTTAGCTGGAAAAGGTAGCACGTAGCAGATGAATTGTGAAGTGATGAAAAATTCAATACAATAATGAAAATTTTAATGGAATGAGAGCTAGTTGTCTGAAAGAGAGACCCCAGAATAGTGAAGCATAAATCTTATGCATCTTTTTCTCTCATTTTTACCCTGTTGTAATAGTAGGTGAATTCATTGGTGTGTTAAAGCTGGAAAACATCATTTGATTCAAAGATGAGGTGAAATTGGCTGAGTGAATTTGAAGGGAACTAATAGAAACAGGATGAAATACAGTAGTAAATTGCAAGGTCATGCTGTTAGGGACTAATTGCAAGAATTTCTGCTATCAGCTAGAGCTTCATCAGTGTGTAATGACTGACAAGAAGCAACAAGTGAGTATACTAATCAGCTGCAAGATAATTGTGTTTCAGCAGTGATACGGTAGTGAAAATGGCAAATGTGATGCTCAGGTTTATCGAACAGGAGAAATTACTAATGTTGTACTGGTAAGACCTACTCAGGTACACTGTGTATATGGCACAGGTCACCTAAATCGGATGAAGTTGAGCTGGAGCATGTGCATTGCTCAGATGAGTGTGGGAAATGGAGAGGTTTGCCTGTAATTCGTTAGCGTGGGCAGGGTAGCATGCTCCCAGAGGTGATGGTTGTAGGACTAGAGCTGGCTTGTGCATTGCTAACCTGGAACAGAGGCAGCACTATGTGTAATGTGGCAGTGTAGGTGTTGGCCAGGAAAACTGCTTTGGTAAGCCTAGGAAAATAAGGCTGAAAGGTCTAGGTCTTTTCTCTATAAATGCAGCGGGAGGCATTTATCGGGATGGCTAAATGCTTGAGATAAGGTACAGTGTCAACTGAGGGATAAATGGTTCTAAACCTGCTAATGAATAAATTTAGCCTGCAAATAACAATGGGCTTTAGGAGGCAGCATGGTACATTTATTAGTAGGAATATGTTGTAGCAGAGTCTGTCTACTTGTTTCTGGTCTTTGGATCATATTCTTACAGATGGTTTTCAGGCAGAAGGAAGGATAATTTCTGTAGCTTGGAGACTTTTGTGGCAGTGTTCACAGCCCCTTCAGTTTAATATCATTGACTGCAGCTGTGAAGTGGCAGAAGAGTGGCAGTCTCCCAGTCAGACTAATATTATCATTTTGTAGTTTGTTTTCACTATAATTCTGACAATTGCCTTAAGAAGGAAGGGATTGGGCGGATTGTTTTTGTAATGGGAGATTTCCTCTGAGATTTTCCTTTGACTGAAGAACAAGTAATTTGTGAATACCCATCACTTTCTTTTATCACGTGGGAAGACTAATATTTAAGGATGTTATAAATTTGGTGTTTGCTTTTCTTACTATAGTTCAAATGCCTACTATTCTATTTGCAAGTATTTTATGCTGTATAGTATTTGGATCAGAAATGTGTTTCTTGTGCAAGAAATTTCAGTGAATACAGTTCCTTCGCTGAGGCTGCATGTGTGCTAATATAAAGACACAAGTCTTTCAGTTTTTTCTAGTATCTTATGCTTCTAATATATTTCTGATGATCTTCTTGCACAGATTTACTGTTTCTGATTTCCAACTGTGTCATCTTGTGCTGTTCCCTGAGTTACCCTGTGCTAAGTTTGCAGACCACTCATCATTTTAATCTATTTTTCTGTTGTCTTCAGCTTCCTCTTCTTGTCCTTTGATTGTTAATGCCACCTAAACTTCATTCTATTTTGAGTTATTTCATAGCTATATCTGGTTTTCCTTACAAACAAATCTTATTTCAGAATAACTGAAAATTTGATGAAAATTTGGATGGATTGTGGCTTTAGTTTTCACATTAAAAAAATCGTACATGGCCTAAGAATGAAAACACTTGAATCTGTTCCTCCTGTTTTGGTTTAGTTGTAAAGTTCATGGAAAGCTAGACATTTTAATTCAAAAGCAGAATTCAAAGGAATATCCATGTGACAAAAATTTTCAAAATCTGAAGGAAAGTCCTGTTTTGTTACACAGAAAAAATGGAACTTTTGACAGGTCTTTTCCGTTCCTGGTGCATAAGGCAACTAATGTAAACTAGGTGACATAATTCAGCCTTGTTTTGTTTCTTCAAAATTGCTGTTGGGTCTCTAGGAGCCCCAGTGTATTGTTTTTAATTCTGATGTACTCCTAAAAGGGAAGGCTGTCTATATTGACCTGAAGTGGTGAGCACTGGCAGAGGATCACTGGGTGGAGCCACCCGCCATGAGAAGGATTCCCTGCTGATGTCTATGACATTGGTGGAGGTTTCCTCGCTTCCTGCAGAAGTGGCACCTTACAAGTACGCAAGCTGTTACATGCAGAATTCTATGGCTAATTGAATGTGCAGTTATCTTGATGACATGCACAAATGAAATCAATGGTTTATACCCAGGGAGAAGGTGCCCTCAGTTAGTGTTTGAGAAAACACCAGAACACTGAGAATTTTTTTGGGAACCAGAATGGAAAAGGATTAATTCCCCCAAAGAGCTTTGCAGTTCCCATTATTGTTGAAGATTCATTTGTTCCTGGATTTGTCAACCCCATGCTTGCTCCTGTGCTGGCTCACATTTTATTATCTTGCAGAGCCTATGGAGACATATCAAAATGATCCATTGTCCTTCCCTCATCAATGATAGAGATTCACCGGTTTCACTGGAGTTGGGCTGCAGTAAGTAAGAAAAGAGTTGAAAGAGTATAGGGTGATAAAGCAAGATGTGCTCTTTCTTCAGTCTCTGTCTGTTTGTGATTGATGCGAACAAAGTAGATTCATTTTCATTATAGTGGGAAAATGTAAAGACAGATGCATGAAGTGGAAATGAACTTTAGCGGTAGAACCTGATTTGAAACTAGAAAGATTTTTCTTTAACTTCTGTATTAATGCAGTGTATATTCTTTGTCTTTTCCTCAAGATAGCCTTAGAATTTTAAAATCTGTCCTCAAATTACACTAGAAATGTGGGTTGCCCATGATTTATGGTTTTGATATGAAAATAAATTATCAAGCATTGACAAGGGCCATTTCAAACTGCTGCTGCAACCTCTTAATTATCTAATAGTTTATAAAGAACCAGGCCTTTATCAGAGCTCTGACATTTGAAGAATTTGATTCAGTTTGACCTGCAGGCTCAAGGATGCTCTTCTGTCATTAAAACAAGTAGAACATAATAATGGAGAAAGAATTGATAAGCTCAAACAAATTTGCCAGGGGAATGTGAGTGTACTGAATTTCTAAGCATATAAATAGTAAAACAGCAGCACAGCATCCAGTGATGGCAAAACTTACACCTCTCAAATGTTCTGCTGATCCAGAAGTAACAATGCTCATGAGATATTCTTTACCATGTAGTGGAAAAAGGAATGCTACCAGAATGGATGCTTTCAGATGAGACCTCTCTAACTGCTTGAAAACATTTGTGAAAGTTGCTTGCAGAAGCCTGTCTACTGTTTGTTGCATAGTTTCTGTCTTGTTGTCTTGTTAATTACTGGGCCATTATTTAAGCCAAGGCTCTGCCAGGGTCCTGCTTTTTGTTCCAGATTTAAAGATATATTTACTTTCTTCACAGCTACTGATGGTGTAGTATGAGCAGGAATAGTGACGCCAGGTAGGGGAACGTGTAATGAGAAAACTGAAAGTAGTTCAAGTCTTAGTATTTAGTTGTGATATGTCACTCAAGTGAAGTCATATTTTGCTGTCCCTTCCCATCGTTTTTTTTTTTTCTTAAGAAGACTGTATCTTTAAAAATTATTCATAGAATAGAAACATGATTGTGCATAATATTTAGAAATATCAGTGGGTAAGAATGTAAAATTTAATGCAATGTAATTTTTCCCATTTATAGGCATTGCCAGTTACTCTGTTTGCAGTCTGATATAATACAGATTTTGCATCCATTAACAAACAAGAATTTCAATACCTAAGAAGTTACCAAAAATATGGAGAGAAGTTCTTAAGTGAGGTGCATAGTTGTGGGAGATTGAAACAGTGCTCATAGATGGAAACAGGAGTGGCTTGGATTAGGTACATGAAAAAAAATCCTTATGGGATAATTAATCAGTAGAACAGGTTTGCCAGAGAAGTAGTGGAGTCTGTGTTCTTGGACATTTTCAAGACTCATCTGGACAAAGCCCCAGGCAATCTGGCCTGGTCTCACTCAGGTTTGAGCAGGAGGCTGGACGGCATAAACTCCTTAGATTCCCCCGAACCTAATGATTCTATGAGTAGTAAAACCTCCTGTGTCACAGGAAGTGCAAGAAACAACACCACGCTTAATCACTTCTTGTATTAGTATATTTTGCAAGAACTGCATTAAATATTGAGAAATCAAAACGTTTGATCAAATTAATTGTAAGGTAGGAGTGAAATTTTCACTGTAATTGTTTAGCATGATTCTCCTTCAAGTTAGAGTATAAAATCGGACCAAAGCATGCAAGTACAGAACATGGCTCTATATAAGTGTAAAATATTTGCTTCAAGAAAAAAATTTTTTTTTTCAAGGTTTTCAGTCTGCCTGCCTGATTTGTTAGTTTTGAAGAATGAAACAATTTCTCCTGTCAGGAGGACAAACAATAAAGACAATCTTTGTGTAAGTCTGCTTTTTCTAGTGAATTTTCCAGGAAAAATGACGAGAAGTACTTTATTGAGTTTCTTTGTAACGAAACAGTAGAGTTGCATTTCTTTTAATTTTTCAAAGGTGCTTTCTTTAGTCATAGTTCCCAGAAAGAGTCTTTCTGATTGACTTTCTGAGACAGTTTATTCTGGTGAATTGCATCCATTGTTTCAGTTAGTTCTATTATGCTGTGAATTAAAGAGGAGGCCTTTTAGACAGCTCAGCGTAAAGTCCCTGATAGTGACCTAGAAAAGGAGATCAACTATTGCCTTTGAGGGGTATTGTACTCAAGGTATGTCCCTCATAATAGGGTTGTGTTTGACTGCTTCTGCACAGGCATATTGATATTTATGGGTAATTCTGTGTAATTCATGGTAATGAGTATTTCCTTTCCTCACTCTTTACTACAAGGTGAGTAACTCTGCTTGAGTTTTTTAATTATTATTTGAGCCAAGAATCACTTCAATACTTCAGTCTTCCCTGTTACAGTAGATACCTATCTCGATATTGCCATAACTTCTCCAAGAATCTTGGTTATCTATTAACTGTTATTGCATTCTGTTTGAGGAAAAAGTTAACTTTGGGACTTGCCATTTCCAAATTATGCCAAGGAAAATTAGATGCAGTATCTTTCACATAATAGAATCCATATACTTAAAATATTTTGGGATTCTAGCGTTTGCATCCAGAATTATATTCAGAGAATTCTTCGTAGACCCCCAAAAATAGCAATAAATAACAAAAGAATGCTGAGATGTGGTTTTTTTATCAGTGGTCAGAAAGAGCTGGATTTTTTACCTCTGTAAATGAAATAAAATGTGTTATATCTGAGAAGTAGTCTATTCTTGTGTTTTATGTAGCCTCCCACAGTTAAGGAAATTGTCTAACATGATTGCTGAATCTGGGATCCATTACAGCATAATCTTTGATTATCCGATTTCGTATTTTGCATTGCTTAATGGTCCATTGGTTGTATGTCTTCCATATCACTTGTGAAGCTTTAGACCATAATTTTTACAGTGTGAAACTGTGGTTTGGGTTTTTTTTCATATTCATAGCAAGAAAAAATATTTAGACCTGACCCACGTATCTCTCTAATATCAAGTATAGATTAGTAGGAAGGTACTCTCAGCATCAAAGGGCAGTTTTCTGGTGCTTATTCGTTAGAAGAAAAGATGAAGTTAATTCTATTTGCTAGTGTTTTCTGCATTGCGTTCTCTTTCTAGGTATATTTTTTTTTTTTGGCCATGTGTCCTCATATTGCCAGGTATTAGGAATTTCTAATGAAGCATCTGCGATCAGCAGGATGAGAATTTGGCTCCATAACCACACAGTTCTGGAGCACTCTGACTCACTGTTGTTGGGCTGTAGCTAAAACTACTACATCAGTTAGCACATAATCACAAATACCTGTGTATTTGACAGAGCCTAATGGAACACCAAGAAATCGATTTACTTTTCATGAATCAGAGGTGATTACATAGGAGATATGCTACATTGTAATGGAGAGTTAGAGCTAGATGAGAAATAGTTGTTTCAGATTATTTCTCAAGATTTTCAAGGCTTTCTTGCTTAAAAAATATGAGAATAAAAGAATGTGAGAAAATAGGCTCTTTTAACAGATTTTCCGATTAATCAATGTAAACAAGCCTAGGTACTCAAATGTCGAAGACTGATATGAGCCCTTATTCAGATCAGGAATACAAAATACAAGCTTTTCTGTGTCCAAGTAAATATTTATTTATGTATTTAACAAAATTCAAAATTAGATAGTAAAATATGAATGTAAAATAATAGATTTGAGGTCAGACTATGTGAGTAAGATTCTACATTCTAATCTGACCCACACACTTTCCTCATGAATGTTCATTAAAACTGGAATATTCTATCAAAAAAGGTGTCATTTTTAATTACACTCTACTAATTTTTAAAAACTATTTTTATCAAGAAATTTTCTACTATATCTATTAAAAAACATTTAATCCAAAGAACCTGGAAAAGAAAATGCTATGGTGATGAACTGCAAGGTCAAGAGCAAGTTAAACATTAAAATGTCTGTGGCCTGTGTACTTTCCATTCACATTTCTTGACCAAACCAACTGGTAGGTCAGGCATAGATCATCCTTACAGTGCTTAGGAAGAGTTTTGATTGGAGTATCTGCTTATATGTAAGCCTGTAACACATTTTCACTCGTGTTTAGTCTGTTTAAACGTGAGACCATGTGAACAAAAGGAGTCTTAACCTGAGAAAAGGCTCAGACCTTTACTTCATTGCAAAGTAGATGTACCTGCTCTGTGGGGGATGTCTGCAAGTAAGCAGGTATGAGGGGAAAAGTAAGCATCTGGTTTGCTGCAAGAATGACAGAATTTGTTACAAATACAATCCAGTTTAAATCTATGCCTCTGCCAGAAAGTGGAGAAGAGGGAACGACTTCTAAGTGATGCATGATACTTCCCTGAGCTCCTCCTAGGGCAGTGCACATCGCACGCAACACGCTTCACTTGTGTCTGTATGCTTAAAGCCCTGCAGTTACATACTGAATGTTTTGTAAGATTGAAGGCTTATGAGTGTTACAAAAAAGACAGCAGGTTGGAGGCCTTAAGCACAGAATGAATATGGCACAGCCAGACCAATCTTCATTTCATTTAATATAGTTCAGTTCTGCCTGTACTGGCAATCTTTTTGAGCTTTATATGTTGCAAAATCCCCTAATTTTTTGTTAACTTTTAGGTATAGTTGAGGGAAAATATATTGTTAAGAAATGATTGCATGATTCTTGTCAATTTTCTTAAATGAAGTATTGTTTACTTAACACTAATATGTACAATGGGACTGCTCACATGAGTGGATTTATTTGGAAGTATCAATTTTCGCGGTATGCAGTCTTTGAAATGAACTGAATATCTGAATTGAAGGCCATTGTGGCGTCCGATTTATGCATTGATTCTATTGTGGCTCTTCTCTGAAGACACTGAATAAAATGAAACTAGAGCTTTCAAACTTAAGCCTTATGTGTCCTTTTTGTTGGTAGCTGTGGAATTTTTAAATGTTCACTCTGTCTTCCTTGCTTTTTTCCTCTTCATTGTGATTAGCAGTCTGAACGCAAAATCATAAATTGCCACTTTCATCTGAAGTTCAGCTCATCTCCTTACATGAAGTAAATGATTCTCCAGGGAAAAAGGTTCCATTAGCTTCCAAGAAATTAATTCACATTAGTCAAATAAAGTTATTTTTTGGTTGTTAGACAGATAGGGGTGTACATTTGCAAGATCACCATTCCAGAGTGCTAGAAACTTTTTAAAAATTGTTTTTGTGCACCGTTAGGAGCCATTCTCAGATAAGCCCTCTAAATTATATTTTTACACACAAACTATATATCAAAACTAATACTACTGTTTAACTCTCTGAACCCATGAATCATCTATCAGGGTTTATTGTAATTTTCTGATGGCACTTAGTAATTTTGTGTGTAAACAGTACATTTTGATAAACTGTTGCTGCAGCATGGGAGGAGGAAAGAACACTAATGGCTCTTTATGGCTCTCCAATATTGATATTGTATTTGCATCATTTTTGTGTGAACTTTTTTCCTCTTTGCGGTGCTTTTATTTTTTTGCATTGTCGTACAACACAAAAATTATTAGTGACATCTTAGTGACATCCTCTGTACCTTTTCAAAATAGCAGCAGATTCAGAGCCAGGCAATAGTTTGGCATCAGGCAGGAATGACAAAGGATGATCTTGTAATTGTCAAATGTGTTGATCTCAGTCCTACAACAGACAGAGATCACTCCCATTTCACAAAACCTGAATTTTGACAGATTTTACACAGTCTCATAAAACAGCTTGAAGAGTAAACTGGAATGAAGATTGTTTTATATGCGCATCTCTGTGTTTCTCAAAATCATGCCTGTGAAGGGAACAAAGTTAGATAGCTGAGGCTGATGTTACTCAACATGTATCAAATCATCATCACCTGCCATGTGCAAAATATGTAGAACATTATATATATAAAAAACATATATGTATAACATATAACATATGTATAACTTGCAACAATATGTATAATAGGAACACAATCAACTACATTTACAACTCTAGTGAGTGGTACTCAGTCCTAAACAGGAATATTTGAATTCGTAATGATACAGTGAAACCTCCCCACATAATTAACTTAAATTTTCATGCATTTACTCATTTTGGAAACTCACTATAGATAAATAGAAAGAATTGGTTGAACAATATTTTTTAACATTTTCACCAGCTTTTAGGTAATAGAAGGGAAAAAATGCAGTTTGTTTACAAATAGCAGAATAAGATTTAGAAGTGATAATATGAGTTTCAAGTTTGATTACAGAATGTATTTGTATCTTTCTGACAATGATAAAAGTTTCCGTAGATGGTTTTCTTTCAATGGATGTACTGCTAATCTCTATAAATGATGATAACCTCTGTAAGATGCATTATTCTGAAAAATACAAGAATTCTGAAGAGACCTAATTACTAGAATATCTAGGATCAAAACATTTAATTAAAAAATGATGCCATCATCTTTTCCTCTGGAAGAAAGCTTTCCATTACTTCTGATGGACACTGGGCATGTGTCTCAGAAGAGTGAGACTTGCTTTCAAAACTTCTAGCATCAAATCTTGATTTATAAATAAAAAATGACAAAGTGGGAACATTTGACATATTTACTAATACTTTTTGGTCTACCACAAAAAAGAATAGGGGAGGGAGGGTAGAGTAAACTTTTGTTAATGGTGTGATCCCATTAGATTAATTTATTATGCTGTTATGGAGTGTTACTATTCAATTGCTACATGTCCCACATGGTGTTGAATAATTTGGATATGAGAAAACAGTACTGCAAAACTTAGGTGAGAGAAGAAAAAGATGCACATCCTAAAAAGATCCATTGTGTTATGTATTTTCAAAGGAAAGTAAATCATGAATTTTGCCAATTCAGTAGTGTGGGACACTTGACTTGTCCAGACTTCATGGTGCTGAATATAGAAATCACTGTGAGTCAGCAGGCCGTAGCAACGTCCTTAACTTGCGGCTTGACTTGAGCATGTTGCTTATCTTACCTTGCAAAACAGATGTAACATCTTGTGGCCTAATGCTCGAATCAACTGACTGACACTTGGGCTGAGGTGAAGGCCTCACAGCCCGAAGTTGCTTCAGCAAAGCCCGAAAGACCCCCATACATCTGTACCGAATTCCCTTCCGCAACTGGCAATCCTTGTTTAAGGGCCAGTCGACATGTCATAATGGACTTAGTCCCACCTTGCCATGAGTGTAAACCTGGCATTTAGAATACTCTGTTTTGGGGATGAGAACTCCAATGAACCAGACGGGCCTGGACCTCTCTGCAGGGATGCCTCTTTGGTAAGATTCACGCCTCTGACTACATCAGATGATACGTAAGCGAATTGTGACTATTGCTTGCTTAATTAATTAATTAATGGATAGCCTTAAGACATTTAGCACTAAATGCAGCAAGTGCATTTATCAATGGAAGTTCTGAATTTGTTATATCTATCGCCTTAATAAATCATTTATCTTTTCAACTTTGTGAAGCTGTCTCAGTGAAAGTCCTTGAGAGGGCTCTGACAGGCAAATGTTGACTCTGATAAGTGGCTACACACACACTCCTTTAGGCAGAAACTGTTGACCAAGCCTGGGATTAAGACCTAGATCCTAGCCTCACCTAGACTCCTCTCTGAGAGGAGTTTAGAAAGCAAGGGGTTCCTTTCTGAACCTCCTGACTAATAGGAGGGCCTCCCCCCACAGCCACACATCAGACTCGTACTCTTAATGCAATGAGTAGCTATTGAGCCAAAGTAGTAATTGGGAAAGTAGCAGGATTTTGCTTTCGAAGAGCCCCAAGATTTCCTAGTTTTGTGAATTTAAAATTTTTCTGTCACTGCATATGTATCAAAAAGGAAGTGTGAGTCAAGTGAATGGGTAAAGATGGAGTGAAGAAAGACCTGTAAGTACTTTGGAATTCCAAATCCACATCACTGCTATTCAGCACAAATGGAATTGGAAAACTCTCGGAGATTAGCATTTACAATATCTGATTCAGAGTCCATCAGATAAATCAGTGGGTTTATAATAAGGTAACAGTTTAGCACTTGTTACGTCTTTCCTACATTTAGTTCAGGAACAATCTGAGAATAAATCAGATGAATATAAAATTTATTTTTTTAAAGGATTTCTACTTTAGAGTTACTATTACTGAAATCCATGGAAGTTTTATTAGTGATGTGGAAAAAGGCTTGATGGACAGAACCTAACTTTAAAGTTGATCACCCCATACACATCCTGAAGAATTCACTCCATTTTGAGGATAAATTAGGAATGGTGTCATTTTTAGATACTACCAGTTGTTTATATATAATTTATTTCCAAGATGAGTCTTTTATCTTTAAAATTACATTTTTTTCAGTTTCATCTTCAGTCATCTTTAGGTGGTCCTTCATCTAAAAAGGAAATATAGAACAAAAATAGTATAACCTTACATAAGAGAGTGTCCTTATATAGGCAATAGTGGAATTTAAGAGCTATGTAGGCCTTGTGCTGCCATTGATTCTTGGGGTAAATTTCATAATATGCAAGTGATCTTCTAACTGATTAATTCACAGTTGCATGATGAAGTATGGGAGGAAACATTTCTATTGTAACTTATTTATGTGAAAAAATGCAAAATTCAATACCTGCAATTATGCACCCACATGATTTTGAAGTTCAGTCTTTTTGAAGATGCATGCCAGTAAAACTGAACTGCATGAATCTTTGTAGAGAAAATACAAGAAGAATTTGTGTATGTCTCTCAAGAAAAGTTTAGTGGAAATCGGAGTGAATATACGTGGTTCTTTCTTAATAACATTTCCTTGAAAGTTATTTTGATTTTTTTTCCCCTAACTTTCAAAACACCCATCCACTGTGGAAAAACAAAAAAAAAGGATACTTGTGTGGCACTAGTCATGTGATATATGCATTCTGACCATCTATCAAAACATTAAAAAAGCCCCAAACAGTAGTTTTCTGAGCTTAAAGAACATATGTGACATCTGGCAGGCCGAGTTTAAAGGATTAAGGTGCAGAGAACAAAAGGCAGCATAACAGAGGCATCTTTGAATTATTCATTGCTCTGTAATGCAACAATACAAGCAAAGTAAGCAAGCAATTTTTATTTAAGTAATAAGTAAATAATTTCTACTGAAAAAGAAGATTAAATGTTGGTTTTTTACTAAGGATTTGTCCCTGCTACCTACCTCTCCACTGAAATTTTTAATCTTTTTTACATTGGCTTTGCTGTGGAAACTAATCAATCTTAGTTCATCTCAGGAGACAAATTCAAAAGCTTGAATTCTGTGCCCATTTGTGATGTGCTGAGTGGTAATCCAGTTAGATTTCTGTTTGAACTTTCTGAATTTAAGCCTTATTAATGTTATGACTGCTGAATAAACATCTTGACATATTTACTAGTTAGTTTGACCATTTTTACCTGTTCATTCTTAAATAGTTCTACCTATATGAGGGAGTTCATATACAACGTTTCAGTTGATCCTTTGGAAAAAGCCTTGATGCACTGCAACTCACTTTGTTATTGGTTTTCAGGTTGATTGAAATAGTCACGCATTTTCCTGCACATACCATGCTGTTATCTTTGTCTTTACAGGGTCACTTCTTCCACTTCATTTGTTGGCAGTGTAGACACCATTGCGTTCCTGTTTCCAAAGGTGGTGGAGTTCCTGCACATTATCAAAAGCCTCTCAAGTTTGTGTTGCAAACCTTCTGAAAAAAGGACTAGAGTTCAACAGTAAGCTGTAACTGTAAACATAAATAAGTAGTTTCTGTAATATTTGACCTTGTGGTACCCTTACTAATGTGATGTATAAATCAGATTTTATCTTGATTGAATTGCTGGGGATACATAATGATCTCACCTGAAAATAACCTAAATTGGTATTCCAGTCACAGAAAAAACTAGTATACTTCAAATTATAATCTAAACCTGCATCTTGCACATTTACTTCCTTTTGTATCTTGTAATGAAACTCACTCTATCACAAAAAATATTGTCTAATATAGATGAAAGACTAATTAGTCTATAGCCAGAAAACACAACAAAATTAACTTGTGAACACTAGGTAAATTGCATTTATTTCATGATATGGATATGAAAGTGAATTCAGCGTCACTGTAATAAAATCATGTAATGAAGTCAGTTTTTTAACAACATAATATATTACTGAATTCAGTATTAGAAATACAGATGTACGTAACTCCATTCAATACGTCAGCTTTAATAATTGTTATACACATCTGCAGCCACTACACATTTTTCAAAATTAATCTGTAAGATATGGCTTTTCTGCAGTGGCTACAAACCTAGGCTTTTTGACAAAAAAGTGCTTGTTGTTGCCTTTTGCAACATGCTAAAAAGATGAACAGCTGCATAATGTTAAACAGATGAAGGAAAATAGCATTTAAGATGCTTTAGTAAAATTTGCTATTCTCAGGCTAACTCGAAAATCTGATAATGACTGGGCAGCTTGTATACTCTAATGTTTCTTAATTAATTGCTGGCTTATTGTTATCTGGTATGCCCCTTTTCTCTTCCAGACCTGTTCCACCCACACAGCATTGCTTTTGCAATTATATTGCCCTTGTGAGCCCTTTGTGGCATGATCCATCATTTTTCATTTCACTTTCAGTGCCTGATAGTTGGAGTAGGTTTTGAGATGCTCCTGTAATACAAAATACCTTATTTTATTGCTCTTATTGCATGAAAAAATTCTGAAAGCTTCTTATTTGTATAAAGCTCACGTGTTCTAGCATCTCCATTCATGTATATTGCAGTGGGCCTGGAGGGGGATTCATTCGGACGTCGGGGTTAGTCGAGAAACAAATACATCATAAAACCCAGTCCTACCTGAGATTTACAGTGTCTAGTGGGCTATATGGAAACTGTCTGGACTATCACAAGCTGGAAGGAAAAGCGTGGAAATATACATACGTATATATAGATGAGAGGGAGAGAGTGGGTTGTTTTACTAGTGGAGGGAACATTTTCCATAGCAGAAAAGTTCATGTAGTGTTTATGTATATAAGAAAATGTTTCTCTCTCTCGAACAGCGTAGCATATTTTTACTCTCTTGGGACCCATATCTAGAGTATTAGGAAATATGTGAGTTTATTTTCCCCTTTCATGTGAGGATAAAGTTCCCTCTGAATCTAAAAGGCTTCTTTGTTTCTTTTACTCTGAATGCAATGAAGATTTATGCTGCTGCTAAGATACCATGTGAATTTTGCTATGAGTCTGTTACAGCTATTGATGGACAAACAGGTCTTTTGTTATCCTGCCACTCAAGGTCTGATTCTGTGTTGCACTGGCAGAAATTAGGACTGATGATGCATTATTCTTTCCTCCTTGCTGTAACTATTTGCACGTATGTTTGTACACTGATTTGTTTCACTGAGATTTTGCTCCTGAACAAGAATTCAAGGATTTTTTTGATGTTACACAAGACAATGCATGGTTAATCTGGAAGAAATAATGTCAGCAAAAACCTCGATAGAATAGTTTAAGAATCCTTCTGGCTCTAGGACTGCGCAATATTAGTTGTTGGCAATGGTAAACACAGTGGTAGCTTAAGAACAAGACACAAAGAGGTAGGAATCAACTGAATCTGAAAAAATTGTGGTACTTAATCAGCTAGTCATCATTAGCAACACATTCATATAATGACAAGCTGCTTCTTTCATGTGTTTTGTTTGAACTGCTACATGAATATGTGCTTTGAAAGTGAAAATTCGGAAAGCATGGGAAGTGAAACTCATTCCCAGCATCTCTTCTTAGGCTTCCAATAAAATCCAACCTGTACGGGAACAAGCGCAGTTGTTAGAGAAGTGGAATTGCATGTGCCACTGTAGGCCTGTGCTTGCCCCGTGCTGCAAAAGCTATTTATTGGTGTTACTACAAAAAATGCATATAAAGTAAGTGCTTTTTTCCAACTCAATTTTTAGGCTATATCACTGAAACTTATTCCCCCCAGGAATGCTGTCTGTGGGTTTGGGTTTCCAGCAACAGACTATGTTACTGTGGAGTACAGACACAAAGATGAAGATAAAATTGGCTAAAATTGAAGCTTGAACCTGACAAATCATTTGCTACTTGAATCGTAAATGCTGAGCTGTATTCATGCAATCTGCAATTAGTGCCAAATTAATCATTAAGCAAGGTTAAGAGAGCAATCAACTGGTTAAATCATAGATCTTCTGCTTGCCTGCCAGATCTGATTCCTGTGGTACACATGGAGGACTGGGATTCAGACCACCAGCCTTCGCATCCACGTCTCACACAGGGAGACAGAAAATATGGTTCCTTATACATTGTTAATACAGATTCCATTCTTCCATTCCTGTCTGTAAAGGACTGATTAGAAGACCAGAGAAAGTAATTTTGAAAGGCAGCCAACTCCTCTTCAGAGGTGAATAAATGTTTGAGTAGCGCAATGGTCTGAGAAAATAACTGCAGTCTGCTCACTCTGTACCCCAGATGCTTTCTCCATATTTTTTCTCAGAGGGAGAAAAAAGACACTATTGTCCTTTAAATAGTTTGTGCTGTATTGGATTATCCTGTATTGGGCACAGCACAGATACACAGAAATGGCCTGACCTACAGTCCTTGAAAGCCAACCCCAGAGCTTGAAGAGGCTGAAGTACTTCCCTGAATTTGTCATTTAATTTAAGCTGTAAACATCTTCACAGCTCTGTTTGCTCTTTATTTCACAGAAACTTTTCAGTGTATGCAGACTTTAGTGTCTTGCTTTTGCAAGGTTAGAAAATAAGGAGAATTGTGAATCTCATTTTGCTCTGTGTCCTCACAGTCATAAGCTAACACTGGGTTAGAGTCCAAGTCCTGTTGATGTTCCCATTGTGCTTTACGTTTTATGCTCCCTGTTATCAGTAACTAAACTGGGTGAATGGCTCCATGGTTAGGGTACAGCCATACTACGTGAAAGATGAACTTTCTGCCCGAGGCATGAGTCTGTGTTGTTACAGCTTCCTGTATGACTGCAGAAAGCCACGTAGCTGCTCTGTAAATGAATTCTCTCACTGTAAGATGAGGTTCAGTAGGACATCTTAACTTCAGAGAAATGTTGTAAAGATATCTCCTTGCAGATTTGTGAGGTGACAATTTATTGCAGGAACAGATGCCATGTGAGTAACAAAAAGAGTCATCCTATGAACGCTGTACCAAACTTTCTTGTGTTCAAAGTAATGATCTTTTTGTTCCTGATGGGAAAACTATTAAACTTCATTTTCTCAAGTCTTCTATTGTAGGTGCTTTCCTTGTGAGCATCCTGTGAGAGGTAATGAGTAGTTTTGTATTTTGTGAGCAAACTACACACCCACTTATACACAAAACTTGTGTGTGCGCCCTAACTTCAGTTCAGGTGCGAGGCATGGCTTTGTCCAGCAAACAGCGCAAACTGGGAAGAAAGAAAGTGGATAAGAGAAATAAGAATGAGGGGCTGTATATATAGCACAAGGACACAACTGAAAGCCTACAATGAATATGGTTTTAGTAAGATCCTAAAGCAAACTTCCAGACAAATCAACTAAAATAAACAGGTACTGGGATGATACAGGATTGCATTTTAAAAACTGAGCTCTAAAGAAAAATCAGTAGGAAGCCTTTCTAATGAAAAGCTAATTTGATCCTGAAAAATGCCTCTAGTAACTGTTTCACAGAAAGGTTGTTTTGTTAGTCTGACTTCCTGTCTAGCAGCTGAGGCCACTTAATGAAACCACTTTAATTTGTAGAAATTATGGTCATCCAAACTTTGTGGATTTATATGCTGCTCTGCCAAATACCTGGATGGATTTACAGTATTTTTTTTTGGCATTGTAGCACAGTATTCTAGGTAATAAGAAAAAATAGTGAAGGAGGATTTCTATAATGATTACTTCATGAAGTAGTTTTCTTTTTAAAACTACTCAGCCTGTTTTGGTCTGAGCCTTCCATTTGTGATTCACTAAAAATCCTTCAGCCAACAGTGGGAGTTTTGGAGATGCAAGGACTTCAGAACTGGAATTTGGTTCTGTCAGCATCTTTGTAAAGTTTAAAATTGGAATAAGTGGATAAAAATAATATCCCCAGTCCTTCTGTCATCACATGAGGAAGCTACAGTCTCTCTTTTGAAACTGTTTCTGTACATAGTATGCTGCCTAAGGTCTCATCTTCTAAAGACTAAAATAAACAAGAATTTTGGAAATAACACTATTAATACTGCTGCAATAATTATCCTTGGATGGGTTGGTTCGAAGTAAGATGTGTTTCTTGTAGGTCTAGCGAAGTCATAATGTTTTCTTATGATTCTACTTGTGTTGATTGTAATTGGATTGCCAATTGCTGCCAGGTCGCACTAAGTGTATCACGAATAAACAGATTTCTGTTAATTTACACTTGTACTTGGCTCAGACTCAAAATTTCTGATGATTTCTTCTTTTCTTCGATCATACTTGGCCCATGCAGGGTTTCTCATGTAATACATGCAGAGTTGTCTGTAATGAATTCCCTCCTCCCCCTTTAATTTCGGAATATATCATCTTTGGAATCACTGCTCTCTCTCTTTTTTGTACCAGTTCATTATCCACAGTCAATCTGTATTTTGATTTCTTGTGTTCAGGACCACAATCGGAATTTATTTCTGTGACAACTTGATCCATGATTTCTTTTAAAACATTCACCACATCACTGCTTTGCTTCTCTTACATCATTGCTTTGTTTCTGTACATCAGTAAATGCTGTAGCATCATGTGACATTTAATTCAAGACTTTCTGTAATACTGCAATTTGTTCTTCTAAAACTGTACAAGAAATGCTCTCCCAGTGAACGTTGTTTTTGGTCCTTATTTTACTCTTCAGGTTTTATCTTGGCACATATGTCTTTTTATGATCTCTGTGTATCTGTGAATTAGATAGTCTCATAAATAGAAAGTGAACTAGAAGAGAATAGCATAGCCACAAGCTAGAAGAGGAAAACAAAACAGCAAAGCAATGAAGTGTCATTGTGAATACAGTGTGATAGGGGCAAAAACTGAGAAACATCAGCTCCAATGTACAAAATACTGTTTGTAGGGACAATTAATGTATTTTACTAGATTAGGGAATGGTTGGAAAACTAGACAGAGGCACATAAACTTTTTTTGCAGGCATATATGTTTTAAAAACTTCCCATTTTCTTTCAGATACAGTCTGATTAACTAATACTAACTCACCATTATAAATCTTGCCTTACTGAGATCGTTAGGCTACCATACAAATGCTGTAGCAGACAACACTACAACAGAATACTGTTGGCATGTGAGAAATCTCTAATAATTGGCATAATGAATCAATTTCAGCCAAGAGACAAGGAGAGAAAATCAAATCCGGGGTTGAAAAAAGAGGTGCTAGGCTGTAGGTGCTTGACAGACTGGGCTGGAGAGGAGTCACCCTTTGTGCATTTTGGCAGCAGAATTGGCACTTGTGCCTTCACCAGGAAAAGGGCTGTTCCACCAGTTTGTATAAACTTGCAAGTTAATGTAGAGCAAATGCCAACTGTGCTGTGCCCTAGAAGTTCTGCTGCCCGCTCTGTGTCAGGCGCAATGCAGATCCCACAAATGGTGTGTGGTTTTATGGTTGGGTCTTCCTGCTGAGGGCAGAATAAGCAGGTGGGGGCCAGTTGCTTCCATGAATCAACTGTGCTGTGAAGCTAAGGTTGTTTATTTTTAAGTGAGTCAGCAAGTCAAACATACTAAAATGTATCTGTTGAAAGTGCTGTCTTTGAGCAACGGAACTTTGTAACTAAGGAAGAGAAAGCTGTGAGTTCTTTGAGAAATGAAGCCCTCGGAGTGTCAGTCTTTGAACATTTGTAAGACTGCTAGTAGCTGTGATACCCAAGTCATTCATTATTCAAAGTGAAGCCAAAAAGTTAATCGCAAAGGACAGACTCACAACGTTGAATGCAAGAGCAGAACAAAATATTTCTTTAATACAGAAATTATGCTGATGCTTCCTATGAATACTTAGAAGGATTCCTTTTTTCATGTGTCTTGCTATAGGTAGGCAAGACTGCTATTTCCATTGGTAGTACTCACCTTTTTTCATGCAGGAGTGACTTGTACTGCTCCAGTCAGAGTTTATGATAAAGCAGCCCTGGTACAGCTTAATGTGCCTCACCTAAAGTGTATGTATGCCTTAACTTCATGAAAATAATATCCATCCTGTAAAAAAAGAATATGCAGTTATCCTTCCTAGTAGTTCTACTTCCTGAGAGTATTAGGACCCATGCACTTACAAATCTTTTGTGAATGAGGTACCTTATAGTACATCCTCAGTGTCTCTTACCCTTGAGTTGTTTCTAATTATGATTCCACTTCTTGTTGTTCATTAGGATGTTTCAAAGACAGCTGGTATTGTCACTAGTACTCTCACTTCCCATGTAAGCAGCATAGATTGTGTTTTAAAATATGATCACACTAAGAGGAGAAATCTACAATTTCACGGAAGTAGTTGCTCATTTTCTGTGTGCATATCCTAGCTTGTATTGCTTGTTCTGTTACTCTGCCGTGCTGGTTTCAGAGAGCTATAATACAGTTTCTTGGGAAAAGTCTTGAAGCTTTGGCGTATTTTCACTGTGGCATTTCAGTCTTTTTGTTTTAGTCTGTACAGCTGTTTTTTTCTTCCTCATGATTTGCTGTTTGGTGCAGTAAAAGTATTCTTTTGCAGACATAACAGATCTCAAGAGTATCCTTTGGCTGAAGATGAACTTTATCAGATAAAGGTTTCAACTATCTTCTTCTGCTTTTGTTAGTATGGAAATAGCTATTTGTAGTTATTTTTCACTGAGATTCATTGAAATGTCAAAGGCATTTGAAACATCTCCTTATGACTTATACTATATAAGTTCACCATAAACAGAAAAAATATAAAATTGATTTGGTGTTACTCTTTGCTTGAATGTGATACTTGACTATTGTACTGCTTAGTTTAGCTACTTAACAACAGAGGGTTATAGCATCATTAATGTTTGAATAACACAGTTAAATGGTACCTGTGCTTGTCATTACTTGTCAATTAATTGCAAAAATAATGCTATCAAAGAGGCTATAGGCGTAAACCTTGAGATTTCTAGTGTCACCCATGTATCAAATGAAGCATTAGTAGAACTGTAGGTATGGGTAATATGAAATGAAGATTTACCATTAAAAAAAAGTTTTATCAGGAGGCTGACCTAAGGGAAAGAAGACTTGCTGAAATGGAGGAATAATTTGAGGATGACAAGTAAGAGTGGAAAGAGCCAAACCGTTATATGATTTATATCCCTAGGGAATTACATTTTGCCAGAGAGATGAAAAGGGAGTTTAATTATGGAAAACAGGTAGTAGGCAGAATAGGTTTAAGTGCTGGCGATTTTAAAAAGAAAAAAAAAAAGTGCTTACTAAAGGACTGTATAATTATGCAAAGCAGGAACCTCTGAGTACTTGTAAGGAGAAAAATTCGGCACATATGTTACATTTTTCTAAGGTAGAGTTTCTTCCCAGGATTTTCTGATATGTGCCATTAGAAATACAGGGCACTTCTGTTTGCATTCAGCACCTTATTTGGACGATGTTATTTCTAAATCCTACCCTTTGGACTGTGTTTGGCATCATTTTGCCATGTAGTCCATAGATACATTGAATGTATTTTTACAGACTTTTCGGTGAGTAGACTACAGCCTGTAAATACCTCTCAGTTCTGCCAGAATAGTCAGGTGCAGAGAATCGCACCTGAGAATTGTTGGGAGTTTTTGGTAATGTGAAGCCCGAGAATTAGTTTGTATCTCTTACTGTTCTTTTGTGTTCATGTAGGATATATGGGGTACATTAAGAAGAGTGTGGCCAGCAGGTCGAGGGAGGTTGTCCTCCCCTCTACACTGCCCTAGTGAGGCCCCATCTGGAGTACTCTGTCCAGTTCTGGGCTCCCCAGTTCAAGAAAGATGAGGAGCTACTGGAAAGAGTCCAGTGGAGGGCTACGAGGATGATGAGGGGACTGGAGCATCTCTCCTACGAGGAAAGGCTGAGGGAGCTGGGCTTGTTTAGCCTGAAGAAGACAAGGCTGAGAGGGGACCTTATAAATGCCTATAAAATCTGAAGGGTGGATGTCAAGAGGACGGGGCCAAGCTCTTTTCAGTGGTGCCCAGCGACAGGACAAGGGGCAATGGGCACAAACTAAAGCAGAGGAAGTTCCGTCTGAACATGAGGAAGAACTTCTTACCTCTGAGGGTGATGGAGCACTGGAACAGGTTGCCTGGGGAGGTTGTAGATTCTCCTTCTCTGGAGATATTCAAGACCTGCCTGGACAAGGTCCTGTGCAGCCTGCTGTAGGTGACCCTGCTTCGGCAGGGGGGTTGGACTAGATGACCCACAGAGGT
>Ga0065711_1026773_pt1 | contig 60176 bp, 31 predicted proteins | sample Hoacrofraction12_FD_59098 | JGI IMG/M metagenome (GOLD analysis project Ga0065711, IMG submission 59098) | Hoatzin crop microbial communities from Cojedes, Venezuela - Epithelial fraction 12 v2 (version 2) | ecosystem: Host-associated > Birds > Digestive system > Esophagus > Crop | place...
ATATGTTTTTATATATATATATATATATATATATATATATATATATATATATCTCCTTTTTCACCAGGGTGAATTGACTGGATTATGTGGAAATTTTGATCTGAAGACAGTAAATGAGTTGAGGACTCCAGATAATTTTGAATTAACAAACTCACAAGAGTTTGGAAACAGCTGGACAGCTGTAGAGGTACATAGTAAAATGAATGTGTTTGGCAGTAGATTTTTTGCTCTTACATCACATAATTTATCTTGAATGAAATCAGAAATTTGTTTCTGGAAGTATCAATCAGGCAGCAATGCAAATGGCAATATCAGTGGTTCTTACAGATATCATAATCCATTAAGGAGAAGAAAATGATCATATTTTTTCCTACACAGTGCTATAGTTTAGAGAAAAGTGCTGTATGATATTCTGAATCTACAAGTGTCACTGAAGACGTTGTTTGAACAGTAGTCCTTTTTTTGCATAGTGGAAGAATTGTGGGTTCAGTTTAGACTGTGTTGTCAGTTTAGCTGATTTTTCATAGCTGGGAAATATTTAACTGTGAAACTATAGCAATGGAAAGAAAAAAAATGTTCTTTCCATATGCAGTAAAGTTAAAAATTGGGCTTTTTTTGTCGTCATGTGTCTAGTGGTGTTCTTAGGAGTGTTCCTTCCTAGTAGTTAGAGTAAAAAGATCTGGTTTCTGACACTTCAATGTATGTTGTCCGAGAACTTTGTTATTTATGTATGCTAGGCTATTCAGGTGTAAGGACTGCACATTGGGACTGCATGGCAGCTCTGTTTAGACCTATATGTACATATGTGGTTTTTCTGCTGCTCTCAGACAAATGAAACATTTATTCAGATTGTGTACTTTTTGTTTTCTGCAGATTAGCATCCCCTTTTAATTCCATACCTTAGTCTGGCTTTAGTTTCATAAATGATGCATTTGTTCTGTGTTTTACATCTCTCTTTTTAAAAAGCAGAACAAAACCATGCTCTATGAGTTCAAGCACAAAGTGGTTATGAAACAAGTTTCTCACCTTGATTTTGCTTTCTGGTTAAGTGTGTTGACAGCTCTGACATTCGCAATCCCTGCAGTTTGAATCCCCTTCGAGAGCCATTTGCCAAGAAGGAATGTGGAATACTGTTAAGTGAAGCATTTGAAGCTTGCCATCCAGTGGTGAGTTGTGGTCGCATATAGAAAGATGTGAAAGTGAACATAGCGCTAGAGAGAAGCTTTTCAACTTGCATCACTTAAAACCATCACGTTGTCATCCATAACATCATAGTTTTGACTACTGTAGCAAAAAGGAACGTGAAGAAAGTCTAACCCATACCTACTCTGATTCTAAAATGTGAATGTTTCACTGGACCTGTTATAAGGACTATCTGCACTTAGCTGACCTAGACAGTAGCCACTTTGGCACCCATTTAGCATTCTACAATGCGGGTAGTCCTATTAGTCCCTTTTGTAATTAATGCAGACAAAATTATACCCAATTTGTGTTATCTCTTTTTTTCATCCCAAGTACAGTTTGCATAAGCATAACCACTTACTTCACTTTGCTCAGATGTGTTACATAGCATGCACATTTTTCAGGAATATTTAAATAAATTGACAGTTTCTTCTACGCAGAATCAGATGTAAAGAACTCTTTACTAGGAAAAAAAAATTCATATATGTCCTCACTTAGGCAACCATCTAAGGAAATAAATGAGCCGTACAACGTGTTCTGACAGTCAACAGGCTCAAGTTCAGTGGGAGAATTAGGTGTGACTGATGTCCAAAGCTAGGTCTTACATGGATAATGACATATCCCAGAATGTTCAGGTGTTGAGACTGTGTGCATGGCTTAAAGAGTGTAAGTGTCAGAATGGTTCCTAGGGAGAAAGGAGATTTCATATGAAAGACAACCAGGAATCTTGCAGTGTTGCTTTGTATATTATTTTGGAAAAAAGTGGAAGCTGATGTTAAAGTTGTATTAATGTAATGTCAGTTTAGTCCATTGTATAAGGTAGGTAGCAATGAAGTTTCTCGTAAGCATGTGAGTATTACTCAAGTGTGAATCCATGTAGAATGTGTAACAATTCAATAAGCAAATTAACACTTTTCTTTGAAATTTTGTCACTGAAGACTTCAGAATAATCTGAGGGAAAAATCATGCATGCACCTGTGAAATTGTCCAGTAACGTGAAAAGAATGAACCACTCTCACATGGAGAGTTTTCTGTCTACTTTATTATTTCTTACATTTTATGTTTATTTAACTTTCTTAACACTTCTGAGATTTATTTATTTGTGATCAGTTTAGAGAGAGTTTCTCTTATTGCATAAGCTTCTTTATAGTGTATTATGGTTTAAAAACTACTACAAAACACAAGCTCACATCAACATCTTAGTGTGCGTGTTCTTAATGGATCATTGATTTAATTGTGTTAACAAGTACTGTATAAGATTTTATGATGTGTTCTAACAAACTTTTTCTTGTGTTTTAGGGAACATTTAAATTAAAATCTTTAATATTTCAAAGACTTCTGTATTAAATTTTGAAACAGTCATAGCTTTCTGTTGAGGTGATTGTTGCCAGAGTATATGTGAATATTTTTGATAAGTGATATTTATATTTCCAGATTGATGTCACCTGGTTTTACTCAAACTGCTTAGCAGATACATGTGGTTGTAACCAAGGAGGTGATTGTGAGTGTTTCTGTACAAGCGTATCGGCATATGCCCATCAGTGCTGCCAGCATGGAGTTGCTGTAGACTGGAGGTCCCCTAGAGTGTGTCGTAAGTTTACTTAACTGGCATTGCCAGTGGCTGCCACCATGTGCATTTGTGAGACCCAGACCTGGAAAATCAATCACATTAAGTTGCCTGGGGCCATGAATTGAATCACTAAGCCCCAGTGGTAGGAAGATGAGTGGGTGCCTCTCACTGCCCTCTGTGTTCATTTGGGTGGTACTCTTCTGTTCTTAGTTCCTTGTCCTATGATGTGAAAGGAAAAGTCATGGGAAGTCTATGTTAGCATACAGCATGCGTCCCTCAAACCAAAGGTAGAAAGTTAACAGCTCAAGTAATTTCCACCTTTAGGAGGACTTCGCTTCTTAATAGCGTCTAGGAAACATAGTTGCCTTACTATTGCCCCCAGAGCAAGTGTGAAATGTAAAGGCCTTCTGAAGAAAAACAAGTAGGTTTTTAAGCAGGACTTTGTCATTACCTTAGTATCCCTATTCAACAATACTTAGAAGTTGTAAAAAAAATCTGAGGCCTATTTCTATGGCGCCTAGTGCAAATGCCTAACAGGCGACAGTTATTTCCCCAATGATGTAATAAAAAAGGGCAAGATAGAAAGAATGGAAGGAATCAAGCGTTGTTCTAACTTTGCAGTTGCACAGGGAGAGTATGCAGCTTGCTTAAAGTCACACAGCAAACCTGCCATAGAGCAAGAGGGTTACTCTTTAATTTTTTATAGAAATGGTATGTGTGTTTTAATGAGAGCATGAAAAGACAGCAAAGCTTAGTCTTAACCACTAGAGGTCACAGAAACACAGCTGTGCGTATATAAGCTTAGTATTTCCTGCTGGAAAGTAATATTTAATATAAATCAGTAGTTTAAATTAGTATTTTATTTAAAGCAGTAATTATTTGGCAATAATTTTTTTAATAAATGTTTGTGTATGATCTAACTCGGCAAAGCATTTGGCTTACCTTATAATCATAAAGGGTGATAGAAAACCTGTTTATCTGCAGAATGTCTACAACTACTTTTCTTTTCTTTTTATATTTTAGCTTATGATTGTGAATATTTCAACAAAGGTAAGTCCTAGAGGACCTAATAAAATGTCAATAGAAGCTTTGATTTCTTGATGTAAGTCTTAGTACTTAGTATAAAAATAATCGTGTTAAGGAAAATCGTTGTGAATGATATACTATTTAAATAGCCAAGATTCTCTTTTACTGGCTTATTTTGCTTTTTCAAAGGCTTTTAATTTCATGAACTTTTTTATTCCTGGGCTTTTCCCAAAAATACGTGTTTAACTCATTTTCTTTGCATTTATGGATAGTGATTAAAGAATGAAATCGTTAAGTAATTTGTAGACTATTCAACTCAACGGTACTAGTGGCACTAGTTGTTTTAAGACATACTGCAGTTCAGAACGGATACCCGGTGGGTCTGTCCTGTGCAGCCTCCAGAGGGAGGTAGCTATTTAGATATTTCAACTTCTTGTGCCCAGATAGGGAGTAACTCTCCGTATAGGTATGTCTGACCTAGCTTTAAGTTTCTGAGCTACAAGCGTTGCTACTGCATTAGAATGGCTCTCGGAGAGAGGTGCAAGACCTCTACGAGGTGCTAGGGTAAACCTTGACTCTGCACTGGATGCTCTACTGCTGTGTAAACACTGGAATCTGTATTCAGACTATTTTAAAGTTATATTGCAAGTGTCTGCATAGTTAGACATGGTACACATACAAGCACTGCAAGTGAGCCTGATGTGAGGAATGGTCAGGACTCCTGCTATTTATTCTGTAACTCTGCTTATCAACCTCATGTAGAAGCCTGACAATCCAGATGTCTTTTTATATTTTGGTCTTCTGTTAGACCCCATATTGCAGCAGCTCACCCCCAGAAAGATCTCGGAGAGGGACCAAGTTTAAATTAGAAGAGATGTGTGCCAGGCCCAAACGGTACGGCCAAGCAATTTACATTTTCTGGTATACTGACTGCTGAAAAGATTTTGAGTGGGGTCAAATTGCTAATGCAGTGGAATTTTATCTAAATCACTATTTAAGCCTTTAAATTAGTTTTTAAAAATGCTGAATATAAGAGGTGAGTGATTGCAGTTTAAAATTTCCTTTTTGGTTTGCTTTGTTTTATAAATGGAATACAGTCTGACACTAGATGATCTTACTGCAATTGTAACAGATTGAGAATGTAGTGCCTCTAACATCTGTGGTTGTAGTGAAGTGCAGTTAGGTGATAACATATACTTTTAAAGTATGTTATTAGTTTTACTTGCTACTGAATTCTCACTGACAGAAATTAGTTAAAATAGTGGGGAGCTGTGCATGTGACAAGCTTGTAATAAATACAGTTATCATATACTTGTCACTTCATAGCTTCCGACTGTTTGCTAATCCAGCTCATCAGTATTCAGCATAGGATGTTTCAGAGCTGCCAATGGGGAAAAAAATCATCACTGTGCTGAGGATTTTCTTCTGTACCTCAAATATAGCATTCCCCAGAATTACTTAGTTTTGGAGATAGGAATATTAAGAAATTGTCTTAGACCAGAGAAGGGTTTTCTTTATGTAACTTTGTTATGAATCTAGAGTGAAATCTTTCCAGTCCTACTAGAAGCAGGAGCCTTTTCTCTTTGGTAAGGGGAAATTCTCAGCTGGTAGCTGTGGTTTCTCAAGTTTTGGGTGGGCCTGAGATATGAGACTTAAACATATAGTAACATTTCCAGAACACTAGCTGTTTTAAGTAATTTAAAAAATGTTTTTCAACTCCCTGCACTGAAGGTAACCAGGTATCACTGTACATGTTTAGGTAGGCATGGGCCTGTGTCCTAACTGGCCACCTATTTATGCCATTTGAATCTAAAACTCTGGTTGTAGTGCAGCCTCCTTAATATTTCAAAACTCTTAATGAATTTTAAGGTTAGGGAGAACCGGAGTATGAGGGTGGGCTGCAAATTGAAGTCCAAACTTTTAACCTGTTGTAACAGATTTAAAGGTCAGTGGTATTAGGTGCAACTGTCAGCTGAGAAATTTTGGGACACTTCTGCCTTAGATGTATGCTTGCCATGTCCTGGCTTGTGGGTAAAGTGGTGCTGAGATGAATTGCTCAGGTGTGGTCCAAAATGCCTGATATGAACAGAGACATTTACAAAAATAGTTTCAAATAACATTTAAAAATAAACTTTAAAATACTTTTCTGCAGTGAAATTGGAAGTGAGGAGGTGTGACATTGTAAGATTTGTAAAAACAGAACTTCACGTCCTTTTGGCTTTTCTTACTTATAGGCAAAATATGACCATTCCTTTGCTTATGATGCTGATTTCTTCCTGTCTCACTTCCCAGTGGTTACGTTTGTATCTACACCTTTCTGGGAGTTCTTTGGTACTTGATGATGACAAACTTCTGTTGCCTGTAAAAAGCCTCACACTTTGGACACTAATAAAATAAGTTTTAAAGAATACTAAGAGGTGTATAATCAGTTCAACCCAGATAAACGATTTGGAGGGATGCCAGGGTGATCTGTAGAGCTGTTTACTTCTAAATCAAATAACCTAGGAGTCAGCTAACTTTAATAAAGTGACTATGAAACCCACGTGGATAAGAGGGAGGAAAAGGAGAAGCTAATTATGCACCTTGAAAATTGAATCTAGGCATTTTGGACAGTTTTCAGAACAGGTATTTTCTAAAAGAGTTTGGCTTGGTTTTGATTGTCATTATAATTTGGTGCATGGCATTTAGAGCTATTTTCAGAGTGGAGAGATGTGTTTTCATTTATGTGCCATATCATAGTATTTAGACCGCAAGTATTGTGACACTTGACATAAAAGGTAATTCAGATTTTTTTTTCTCAACAGTTCTGGGAAAGGGCCCATACAAACTGGTCAGCTATTTGGATGGAGAATTTGTAATGGCAGTGAAACTGCTGGATGGTGTTGTTTTACCAGTGAGAGAAGAAGATATTTTTCCTGAACATGCAGTGAGCTTTATGCTGACTTCAGGACTTTATAAACCCAAAGCACATGGTAAAGTCACTGTAACCCAGAGGCTTAAATAAGACAGAGTAAATTCTGCCCTTAAATACAAGTCTACATTTAAGAATAGACCTGGGTCAAAAAAATCTTTTCTTTATCTATCAGGTGATTGTGTACCTTAATGTTGTCTGCCAAAATTTTTGTTTGGTTTGTAGATGATTGTAGTTTTATAAGCAGACACTTCTAGTTTAAAAGCAACACCCCCCTCGCCCCAACTTTCAGAAGCACCAAATCAGTGTTGTAGCCAGGTACTCCAGATGAGCATTGCTCCCTCCACCTTTCCTCTGGCAGAGTTGGGACATGGGGAAGAATGGGACTGAAAGGATACAAGAAGAGTACTTCCTAATTCACTCTCTTTGCCACTGTTCATTGTCTGCCCACTTGTACAGACGCCCATTGGCACTAACCTGAGCTGTGTAACGGTGTGTACTGCAAATTTGTCTCCTTCGGGTCCCAACTTAAGTTTCCACTAAAGGAATGCGTTTCTTATTCAACAGACAGAAGAAGTCTTGCACACCTTCAGACAGGTGGAGGACGCTTACAAGAATATATTCAGCACTTTGTGACATTGACTGAATGCTAGAATTGTCTGCATACGCAGTTTTAATGCCTACAGAGCACTTGGGTTAATACAATTTTAGTCCCCAAAGTCCCCTGATTTGGACAGCCTGAAGGTGGCTGTCGTCTTTGTGTGACCAAAGACGGGATAAGGTTCAGTTGAAAAAATGACAAGTATTTGATTAGTAATACTGCTGTCTGTAGAACTGACATGAGAACTCATGTAACAGAATATCCAGGGCTAGATTTCTTTTATCAGTCATAGTTTTGAGACACTTGCACATTGCATTCAATTTAGTTATGGAAAGGGAAGGTCAGTCCTACTGTTCTATTCACATATAAAAATCTCTTGCTCAGAATTTAACCTGGCAAATGAAATTTGTGCCTTCTAGTCCAATTTGAGTGAATGGCATTTCATCATTTGCCTGTGGAGGAGTTTATACAGTCAATACAATATTTTTCATATCTGTGCCTTCATTTATATATCATTGTTCTTGGTTCCTTGGTACCTCAAAAAAATGGATGTGTTTCATCAGTTTCAGACAAATGGAAAGTTCTGGGCATTGATGTAATGACTGGCTATACGGCAGGTATCATAAGTCACACTGACTGTCCACTGTTACTTATCAAATAGGTACTTGTTACAGACCATTAATAAAAAGATATTCACAAGTGCTACCATGTTTCTCAGATTAATTAATGGTTTTATGCTCAGAAAATAACTTGGTCTCCCAGAAGTGTTCTACCAGAACGTGGTAGTATATCTGTTTATTTGAGATCATTTGTTTTCTATGCATTCTTTTTTTCAATAAATGCTACCCAGGCATGGAGGGTTAGTTGATTTTACAGTAGTTCAATGGTGGTTTTCAAGAGAATAGCAGAGTTTACAGCAAAATAGAATGAAGTAGTTCTGCGAGCAACAGATGCCTGTAACAGGCTCCAGATCTGTTACTCTGCAATTGGTTGTACAGAGACTTGCTTGAACTCTTTTCAGAGTAAGGTGTCATGTGGGTACATTTGCCATAAAACAGACTTTGCTGTTAACATTCTTAGGGGAAGGGCTAGACAGCTGACCGCTTAGAAATGAAGATGTATCTGTAAGGTGAATGCAAAATATACATTTTTGTAATTTATTTTTAATGAAAGACTGAGCTCTTACGCTATAAATTGCTGATGGCAAACGTTACTTGTAAAGCTAGTTAGATGAAATTTAAATTTATATTAAATAAATGGCTGAGTGAAGGCTGTAAACTGCTTGGCTGTGAGCCTATATTTCTTTATCCTGCTGTGGGCAAATATTTTAATCTGCTTGTAATCCTGTGGAAATCTATAGGATATTTAGAAAACTAAATATCCATCAGAATCTAGCACTCTGAAATCCATATAGTGTGTATTTTCTTACAAGATTCAAGCTATTTTCACTGACAAGGCCAAAGTCAGTTTTCCGTTGCTCATGTTACTAATATCAGTAGTAGTACATTTGAATGAGTTTAGTTTAGTGTGCATATATCAGCAAGTAAATGAATTCTGTGTGGTTTTTTCAGATTCCAACTTGATTTCATTTGAAGTGGCTGAGAGACCAAACTATTTTCTTCAGTTGGCCTTCAATAATACTCTCCTTCTTTCTAAATGGGAAAAAAGCGAAGAGTTTCACAACAGATCTACATTTGTCATTCACAAGAATACATGGCTTTCGGGATACAGTTCCTTTGAGTCATTTGCGAAACCAGGATACTTCATCCACATTTCAGGCTCCTCAGTTGAGCTTTTGAAGTACCATCATTCAGAGGAGTTCAGACTGTCAACCCTTTTTAAGCTTGTAGGTAAGTAATTAAAGTTGTATCTTATGAACAGCAGTTTGCTCCCTGTGAAAATACAGGCTAAATGGTATTAATATTTTCAAAGGTGATGAGATTGCTTACTTCCCTGCATCACTGGGAGCTGTGAGTAATCATGACATGCAGGCTCAAAATCTTCCTTGAGCTTTGTAGTGAGGATGAGATTCTGTTTTCTTGTCAAAAGACATTAAATAGCCTAAACCACAACTTTGCTATCTTTGCCAACTGGTTTTGGAAATACATGGCTTAGTGTATAGTTTCTGGGCAATACTTGATTTGTAGGTACAGAGGAGCAGAAAATTCATGCTGATGAATAGTGGATTCACAAAGGGAACGGAAAACTGAACACATCTCTAAAAGCTAAGGTCTGTGGATGATGTTTTAGCTTCCTTTCCCTTCAGTTGCTGCCAAGAGAGAGTCTTCTGTACAGTGCCTTCTCAATGCAAGCTTTGTGGCCTCCTCAGAGGTTATGCCACCCAGTGCTAAGGACATTGCCTGTAGATTACACCTCCCAAAACTTGTGTTTCCGCTGAGAAGCACCTTGACCTTTATCCATGTACCCACTGACAGAGGGTCTGCCTTTTGGGATGTTATCGCCTGATGTTTCTGGTGCCATCTGAGTGGAAATACATGCCTCTTCTTGGGTCTCTAGATGTCTGTTTCTCTAATGTTTCTCGGACAGCTACAGCTCTTGAATACACAGCGTAGACTGCTGTGAGAGTGTTCCTACCTACTTGAGAGATTCCCATTCCTGCAATACTAGTCCCGATCCACTAAGACATAAGGATCAGAAATGTAGGAGATATTCTTAGGACCTTTCATAGGAGCTGGATCCAGACAATGCTTCTACAAGAACTGATGAGAAAAAACACACATTAAAAAAATCACTAATAAATTAAGCTGTTTATTTTTTTAGACTAGTAAGGAAAAGAAATAATAACTGGTTTCACATATTCTTAAACACTTGGGAACCATGTGCTGAAATGAAGATGGCCCTGCAGCTCGAGAACAAGATGCGAGAAGTTATATTCGCCTATAAAATAAAACAAAGCAGATTATTCATGAAGCCACTCTCGTGTGTGCTTGTCTCAATACATCAGATACATCAGACACCTTCGTATGACTTTATGAACTTCAGCAACAACTACTACTTGCTGAAACTACTGGCTTTTATGTGGTATATAAAATTCCAAAATCACTGCAAGTGTTTATGTTCTAAAGCTTTTCATTGTGCTGTAATTTCAATTGCAGTAGTAATTCATTTATTGGGGTGACAGAAGTATTTTAATAGGTATTCTTGGCAATACCATTTTTTAAAATCAGTTCTTCATTCTCTGAAACCAAAATTTGCTTTACAAGCAGGGAAAGAAAAGGAAATACTGTAGCAAATGAAGCATGGCCTGGCCATGTTTTACAGTGACCATGTTGAATCTCGGCTCAGACAAATCTGAAGCAAGCACTAACTTCTATGACAGAAGAGGCCAACTGTGTGCCTCATGGAGATTCTTGTTATCAAAACATTGAATTAAAGTGTTAATGGTGGCATTGTGAATCTGCCGATGTTTTGTGGTGAAATATGCTGACAGCCTAATGCAGCTGTTGACTGGCACACTCCAACTTCAGAAAAAATGACAGATTTTGTCATTGCCAAATGCCTGTTGCCTCTTGACAAATGCTGTAGTCACAGAGCTGTTGAGGTTTTTGAACAGCAGAATTATAGAGCTAATGCTATTGCCAGTATGTTCATACAGCATTTCAAGCAAAGATCTTTCTTTGGACGTAACAAAAATATCTCCTTAGTCTTTTATCTTTGAGGGAGGAATAAAGAAGGTTAAAACATGTTCCAATTCTCAGTGGTCGTCCATTAACACAAAGTGGTATGTCTTTTCAAGTGTGAAGTCTTAACCCTCCAGTCATTATACCAAAAAAATCTTATCTATGCCAATGGAAAACTAAAACAATTTACCTCAGCAAGTGGGATCAGATCAAATGATCAAGAAGCATTTCATTAATCACCACATCCGAGGGCTTGAGTTTCAGAGTTTTATAAGCAGAGAAACATAGGGCTCGAATCTTTCTCCAGTGTACTTTCACAAGGGCCAGCCTGCTGATGTAGGGTAATTACATGGTCTAAAAATACAGCAGCATTTGTTTAAGTTAATGGAAAAGTTACACCAGCTCCAGAGTGCACAGGCAAAAGCGTATTGAGTTTCCTGCTGACTATTGTAAATGCTTTGCATATTAGATCAGAAACTCTTGAACCGGGAATAGCTATTCCTGCGGAATCAGAGGATAAATATCGGGAGCAGAATAATAGGCCCAGTAAATCCCCTTGGCCAGAAAGCTCCTCATGAGACTTCTTTATGCTCTGTGACGCACGTTCAAAAGGAAGAATTTTAAATGACCTGATCACCGCAGCATAGATACATGTTTGTTTAAAGTCAGCTGACAAGTCATTTTTTCCACTATCATAGCAATAAATATTGTCACATTGAAATAGTTTGACTATCAATTGCGCAGATATGATGGGCTAACACTGCAAAGTTTTTTCCATGAGAAGGTACTCCAGCTTTTAAATTGGGTTATTTTCATTATACTTAGATTTGTCTGCTGTCCTGTTCCCACCTACATTTGAGGGTTTGAGTTGATAACTGAATTTTGAATCTCTAGAGTATACCTACTCACAAGAAAACACATTTTTGCATTCTGTGCAGGAATTTTTATCGGCAATGGATTGGTATTCGTTCAGTCAAAAGAAAGAATACACTTAGTCTTATCAGATGGACAGGCACAGAGGTGTCATGTAACAGCAATCAATTCACATTTGAAATTGTTGAGAAATTAGTGGATGTAGGAAACTGATGATCTTTCTGTGGATATACCTGCAGTTCTCTTACCCTTTTTAAAAATAATGTGCTCAAACTAGTTACCGCTTACCTTTCATAGAATTATCATAATATGTTCACCTCTTTAAGATCTCCTTGAGTTAATTTTATATATATTCTAAAAATGTGACTTGCTCTATATAAATTCTGCAGCAAAGTTCTTCATGATGACAGTTATGTGCTTTAACAGCTAACTTGCTGTAAATATAAGGCCTATGTTAGAAAGATTTCTCAGCTAAAATTAAAATCTCAAGATACACTAAATATATGCACACTGCACAGAGGTATGTATCAACGTTTAAGTTTGATACAGGGCATTTTTGGTTGCTTTTAATGTTTGTATCTTAACTGAAACACATTCAGAAACAGTACAAAACTGAAAATGAAATTAATTTTAATGAAAAACTTTTTTTTTTTTACAAAATCATCTTGCATCTTAAGTCAGATTTATACCTTATGTGGTTGACTATTTTAACTTCAACTTACTCTTATCCATTTCCATCAGTAGAATCAATTTTCTAGAATGTCCTGTTTTACATATAAGGAGTTGCTCAGGTTTAATTTGAGCTTGTATGCTTTGTCAGTCCAAAAGATCATGACGTGGGGCTTCGGACTGGATAATGTTGAGCAACTGCTGTTTTACCTGCAAATCCTGGGTATGCCACTGAACACATCCTCTCGGTAGCTCTTGGAATCAGACTCAAGTTACTGCAGAATTATAATGTCTTTCCTATTTATACAACAAACACAAACATTTGACCTCCCATTTTTGACTGAATAAATAGGAGGAAATTAAATAGTTGAATAAGATTACGTTAATCTAACATTGTAATAGTAAACTAAAACAAAAGTGGATAATTATATGGTGATGTTTTGACTGGGAACAAAGTTCAATTTTTGCAGTGATATTTGCTTACATTTCTCATTGCAGAAACTTAGAAGTCATGGGCAGAGTTTGTTAGTAGTTTCTGTGTGTTAAGTGGGTAGATAGGATTTCATGTTTCTATACTTGTAACTGAGGACATAGGCAATCTGCGTTACTAAGCAGAGTTTTGCTGCCGCTATAAATAGAACTAATTCTAAAGCAAATTTTGTTCCTACTAGATTTTTTTTAAATTTTGGGAAAAGGAGCAAAACAGAAAAAAGTTTCAGGTGAGAATGAAAATACAAATACTTAGGGTTTTTTTCATTATTTTTAAAACCTTTATTTTAAATATAACCTTTTATTGACATTAGACCATTTCACATTTTAGGATTTTTTAAAGTAAATAGCCATTATTTGAGCATAGCATGAAATTATTCATAATACACATATTCTGACAATGGCAGATTTTGTCCATATGAGGTTAAAGTCAGAAAAAAAAGGCAGGATGGACTTCTGAACAGTAGGATTTGTCAACATGCAAAATAGTGGCCAGATTCCATATTCTGACAATGGGAGATTTTGTCCATATGAGGTTAAAGTCAGAAAAAAAAGGCAGGATGGACTTCTGAACAGTAGGATTTGTCAACACGCAAAAAAGTGGCCAGATTCCTAAGAAAGGTTCTTGTGACTTAACAGAACATCACAGTCTATCAGTGATAAAGAATTAAAATTCTTCATTACATGGTAGCAACTTTTCTCATTATCACAGAAATATTTTTGAAAGCCACGAAGAATGAAAGACGTAAGTTACGGGGAACAAAATGCTTCTCTGATGTTCAAGCAAGTGAGAGAACAATGAAGTTGGGGAATATGTTTTAATAGGTTGTCTTTGGCAACACATATACCTGCATACAAAAGCTTTCTGTAGTACTGTAATGTGTCGATATGCTCAGCTCCTTTTAGGTAACTGAACTGTGGACTCAGTTGGCATGTCAGCTGGAGCAACTGTCATCCAGGGCATAATTTACCATTTTATGAAGGATTTGCTGTGTCACTGAACGAAAGACAAATGCTGGTAGACTTCACCAGGAGACACATGGTTACTTTCAAATGCCATGACAAATCCTTTTGAGGAACACATGCCTGCTATAAGGAGCTTGACTCATTGTCTGTAAATTGTGTATCGTTCTTTTGTTGTGAGTGAACTGTACTGTTGCACAGAGTACAGTAAGCTCGTATTACTGGTTGCTGGACAGGGAATTTAACTATTAAAAAAAAAAAGGAAAGCAGGTGGTGGAGGTGGCTGATGAGCATCCTGGCTAGCGTAAAGCATTAAAACCATGATACTGGTGAAATCCACAGTTTCTGAGCTGTGGTAGTTTCTGTCATGGGAATAGCAGCACTGTAGTAACAATAACGCTGAGATTGGTTTGGCATGGAAGTTAATGTCTAAAATCAATGCAGAGAGTGAAAGGAATATTTTCCTCCATTTAGGGAGAGGGATGCTTAAATGGCTTTAAAGCACTTTGCGGCTGCTTTTCCTTATACCCTAATGATAGTGGGTATTGGGGTCATAACTAATATACAGATGTACTAAGAAGAGGCAAAACAATGTATTATTTTAGCTAGGTACAGAGATACTTCATTGTTCTCTTGGCTTAGTCTTGAATTCATGTTAGTTCAGAACATGGCTCTGTGCCTCTGTTTCTCCTCCCCTTCATTTTCTGTCTAATCTCAATTTAGTGTAAACTTTTTAGAGCAGTAACTACATCTTGCTGTGTTGTTTTTTGTAGTGGCTTGCACAATCAGCTAGGTCCTTGGGCTGCTTAGGCGTTCTGAAAGTGATGCTGCCAGTAGCGAAAACTTTAAATATGATGAATGACTGAACTGACGTTTTCCTGATGCTGGAAAGGCATTTTCCCATAATTCATAATAAAGCACAGATTTCACTATATCTGATGGATTTACTGAGACATACTGAAAACTTTTGAGATACTGGAAACCAATTCATGCAATATATTCAACTCTTTCTGTGGTGATTTGGTCTGTTCTTTTACGTAATTTACACACTAAAAAACCTAATACAGCTTGGCCCAGCACACTCAATTCTCTAAAATACCTTGACTGGAAAATTAAAGGTCCATTGGTTCTACAGCTCTTCTTTGAAAACGATTTTTACAACCAGGTTCATGAATTCATCTGTTGTCCATACTTCTTTCTGCAGAAGTAGCGATAAAGTTTGCAGATAAGCATGACTTTGTTCATTCTTGCCTGAAAGTGATGTTTATGAACCACTCCACAAATGCTATGCCTTTATGTAGAAGTTTGCCCTATTTCCTACCAAGGCCTGCAACACCAGCAAACTCTGTGAACTTCATCTGTAGGAAAGCTTGAGGAAAATGTGGCAATTATTTCATAAAATTATAAGTTTATTTTAGAGAATGGGAGATGCTATGTCAATCACAGTGCTTCGAAGTGTTAATTCACCATCACTGTTCTGCTAAACTGAGAAACTAACATTCTTCATCTGGTTACAGTATGTCTTCTGCAAAGCTTGTGCCTTTACTTGTGTTTGAAACTTCTTCTGTGATTAATGGTGAGGTTTATGGCAAGAGTTAAATGTTAGGGATCTGTCTCTGTACTTAATCTAGGGTAGTCTGAATGAGATTTCCTAGATTCCACTTGGATATAATATTATTGCTGGTTATTGCTGTTGGTGATTGCCTGTGCCAACAGGTGTCTGATACGTTCTGCCTTTTTGTCATACATCTTCTGCTTTTGTCCTTAAACTTTACCCCTCTGACCTGTCAGTGCATACAAAATCCCATATATCAGTCTGCAAAATGCATGGAAATAATTCCCCTCCTCCATTAGTTTTAAGGAACTTAAGTTGGTTTCACTAGAAGGGGGGACAGAAGAATTCGGTGACATATACTTAGCTTTTTATGGGAATGTAACTTTATGAATGCATTTGTTACTGTCGTAAGAATTGTGTTTTCAAAAGCAGTGACAAGTTACGTGCTTGGATCGGGTGACATGTGAAAAGGATAACACTAGATGGCAACATACACACTTCCATTTGAGTTTGATTTATAGCTTTGATTTAAAAGAATTATTTGTATTTTAAAAGAAAAGAATAATGATTAATAGTGGCAGAGAGATCATTACTTGTAAGTGCAGATGTCCCTAAATTGCTGGAAAAACAATTTCTTGGGATCTTCATGGAAAAGTTGACTGTTTCCAAGAAGATGTAAAAGAGCTGCTCTCTTTGTATCTCAGTCAAGCAAAGATCAGCAAAACTTAAAAGCAGAAAGACTTCAAAAGACCAAAAATGGAAACTTTTTTTAGGCAGTAAGCATTTTCTTTCTGGTCATTAATGTAAACATTGTTTAATAGCAGTTACTCTTCATAGGCCGTGAACAGCATAGCTCTAAGATCAGGTTTACCAGTCTAGAGGGGACCCACATGTCATGATGGTGGTTTTCTGTAGGCAGAAATGCAAGGGAAGTGTCACTGCCCTGCCCTGACTGCTACAGGAAGGAGCTGGGTCGGGTTGTTGTAGTTGAGGTACTGAAATCCAGATATATTGCCTAAGTCATGCAGGCATTGGAAGAGCCACTGGACTAATCTAGTGTTGTGTGAGAAACCATTCTGCATGCAGAGGGGACAGGATTGTAGCAAAAAAGAAAGCGTGGTACCACATTTGAACATGCAAGCATGTCACCCACATGAAGATTGCCACAAATTTGTTTCTCTCAGATTTTACAGTTGGTCTGTCTCTTCTTTACATTAATTTTGTAAAGTTTCTGCATAATTTAGTAAGCACTGGAAGTATAGGCTGGTCGTTATTTCTGGTTATTCTCACTTTGAAGTTTAAATCTTCCTCTATTTGTACTTTGGGTTTTAATTATGTGAATCTGAATCCTTCAGCAAACACTATCTATGTAGATACTCTGCAGGCAGTTTGGGTTTTGGGTTTCGTTTTGTTGTTGTTGTTTGCTTGTTTGTTTTTTAAATTTGCCGTAGTGTTTCATTATTGTACTATTTTGTCTGGTGAAGTATATTTTGAGTTAAATTTTGCAAGACTATATGTCTTACCTCATCTGAGTTGCTTTGTTCATTGTAGGAGCAGTTAAGATTTCAGATTCAAAATGTTTTGAGGTTTGAATTAATTTATCTTGGCGTGGCTATCTTATACTGCTTTTGAGAAGATCAACTGCTAACATACATATTGCTTTAAAGAATCTGAATTGGCATGATTTCTCATTACTTTATTTGGAACGGTGTTTGTTTTGGCTTTTAAAATATGATTGTATCACACAAGTTATGTACACATTTGTGCTATATCAGCAAATTTTACACATGAAGTAAAAAACTGTTATGATACATTATGTTAGAAAGAGTATCAGCGTATTCAGCTGGTGCTTTTAATTTTGATTTTAACAGCAATAATTGTACTGAATCAACATAATGTTAATTTTACATTTTGTTTGAATAACCAAACATATCTTCATTGTTGATACAGTTTTTAAAAGTTAAAAACAACAGCTCTAACTTGCCTGGCTTTATTCTGAAGTGATTGTAATATGCAGTAGATGTGGCTAATTCCATGTTATGTTTTATACTACAAAGAGTAAAACAGGCTGCAGAGCCAGCGCTCTTTAATATACTCTGCATAAACATAAACTGTTTTTCTATGTTTTAAAGGCCTTAGTAATTAAGAAAATATTAGCGATTTTACCTGTAGAGAATACAGGTAGAAACAGTTAAGACATTTAGAGCTGCAGTGAACTTAAGGCATGCCTCTTAAGGATATGTATCTGTGTGAGTTTCTAGAAATATACGAGATTAACAGATCTTGGTTGTTTTTCAGATGTCAAATTTAAATTTCTATCCCGTTCTGCATGTGAATGGCATTATGATGCCTGTACAAGCCCTTGTTTCAAGACATGCAGGGACCCTTTGGGAAAAACCTGTCAGGCAGTACCGAAGTAAGTATCTGTATTTTTATGGAAAAGTATGCAATTTGGGTAATATACCTATGGAGCATAATAAGAATATCAGGGACCAGATGTAGGCTCAGTATAGCAGGAGAGTGTTCTTATATAAGGAGATAAGTGAATGAGAAAACAAATGGAATACAACCTGCTGTGGCAGCTACATGAAAGTGACATTTCAGCTGTTAGGTAAGTATTGTCAGAATCTGAAATGACTGCTGTATTTGTAACTTTCGGGGGGGTGGGGGGGTGGGGTATAATAAAGTATTAATAGAGGCGATTACAAGTTTGTTTCAAATAGTTGTGCCCCTACTTTTTCTTTATGGCATTGCAACACCCAAAATTGTCTTCGCCTTTTCCTTCCAGTTGGAATTTTTGCTAAGCCTGGTAAAACTGGCATTTGCATTTTGGTTTGCAAAAATGTTTGGCATTTCTTAAGCAATAGCATTCACTATTGAAGCTGCAACTGTTCATTTCAGAGGCCGAGTATCACAGAGTTCATGCTTTAACTGAGATCTGAGTGAAAATGGAAGCTGTGGCAATGACATTTTGAAGAAGTGCACGGAAGTGATGAGATTTAGATAGAACAAGGCTCTCTACTTAAAAATATTTTGTAAATAAATTGTGTTTTCCTAAAATGAAATGGTTTATCTGGAAGATACTGTTCAAGTGGTTAATACTAATTGTTTTTCTTTTAGAGTGGAAGGATGCATCCCTGCCTGTCCTCTCAATATGTTGCTGGACGAAATCACTCAAAGATGCGTGTATTTTGAAGACTGTATGTTTGAGAAATTATATCTATATTATATATGATACTTAACATTAATTTCTTAGGTCCTTAGTCAAATTTTCAAATATCGGTGTTTAAATTTGTGTAATTATGACCTTAGTTATATAAATCGTGAGCTCAGTGAACATACATTTTATTTAAAATCATTTCACTCCTCAAAAATCTGAGACAAATTTTAAACTAAGAAGGATGTTCTTTCTTCATAAAACATTTCAGTAGCTTTAGATGTGGAGTAAATTATTTAATTAATTTATTTTTTAATTTGTCTATGAATTCTAGAAGTTTAGTGAATTGAGAAGATCAGAGTTACATGAATTAACATAATTTCCTTCTAGCTGTGCTAGCTTCATGACTATAATTTATTCATAAATTTCAGACTACTATTTACTTGTGTCTGATTTCAGGCATTGAACCTGCAGATGATAGTTCACCTTTGCCACCCAGCACTCAAATACCAGCAGTTTCACACATAACACCAAGTACAAGTTTGGCAGCAATGAGGGAAGTGGTAACTTCATTTCCTGTACCTGAAGCAAAGGACATTGAAACAACACTTGCTTCAGAGCTGCAACTCACTGCAGCTACAGGGAAAACTGAATTTTCAGCCGTTACATCTAATACAACACTTCCAAGAATAACTTTATCATCAAATACTTCTTCACAGTCAACAGAAATGACATCTGGGAAAACTACTACAACAATGTCTGAGACAACAAAATCTAATGTAAGCTTGTCTTCTCCTGTTGACATTTCCCCATTGTTTCCATCTAAGGTCAGTTCTGAAACTTCCACAAAGATACAACCAATCAGTAGTGGTTCCACTAAACTATTAAGGGCTACAGAACCTCAGACAGTAACTGCTAGACACGCAGTGACTACAAGCACAGAATCAGAAAGCAAACCTATTTCTCCTTTTTTTTTTACTGGGACAGCACTTACACTTAGAACAACAGAATTGCCAGTCAAAACTAAAATAATGGAAATATCAGAAATAGCCACAAGAACATTTCCCACAAAAGAAGCACAAGTAAAACCAGAAGGACTTACCACATTTACACCCAGTTCATTTGAATCAATAACAGAAAAAACTACTGTGTATCTGCCCCAGTTTCCGACACCACCACCAGTAAACCTAACAGCAACTTCAGAAGGGAAAAAAATAAGCATAGGACAGTCTTTTACCACAGTAGCCAATGTTACAGTAATATCATTTTCTCCTGTGATTACTACTTTGTTAAAACCAGCCTCTTCAGCAACAACAAAAGCAGCAATTGTTTTAACTGAACAAAGCATGAAGACTACATCTTCACCAACATCCACACCACCTGTTTCATTAGGAAAGGCAATTACAGAACCTCCTATTGAAATGGTTCAACACCTGGCTCGTACTACAGAGGTACCTTTCACTACAACTCTAGGTCCAAAGACATCAACTCTGCAAACTCAAGAGAGGTCATCAGGAACAACTTTGTTATCATTTACAACTCATAAGAAGGAAACTCCCAAAACAACATCTCATGTGGAACATACGTCAAGTTACTATGTCCCTCCATATTCACTACATCCTTGTTCTACAACTGAAAAATCCATCACTCTTTCTACAAAAAGACCTTCAATGTCTGTTCCTACTCCTGCTTCTCCAGTTTCAGGTGAGATAAAAAAAACATTTGAAACTGTTTCAACTACAAGATATCCCTCATACATACTTCTAAACACAACAGAGTTCCTCACTACATTATACACTAAATATCCTGTTGTGGCTGAGGCTATGAGAGTGACACCTTTGTCTGCTGAGGTAACATCCAAAATAACATCCCCTTTTGAATTAGCAGCAAAGTCAACTTTGTTTTCTGGAAAAACATCTACCAAATACAAGTCAACTCTGGTTTCAAGCACAGTGAAGACAAGCACTTCAGCGTATTCAGGTACTGTTACCACATCAGCAATGAAAACCTCTATCTCATCAAAAGAAGCCACCAGAGTTCCTTTCATAGCTACAGAAAGAGAGTCAGCTCAAACAACATCCATCACTGGATCTCCGCTTACTCTCTTTAGTGGAACTGAAACCACATTGTTGAAAACGCAGCCTGATACGTCACAAGTGGAAAGAATTACTAGCATCTCTACTAGAAAGCCATCTGTTTTCCCTTTTTCACCATCAAGTTCTCCAATCTCTTTAAATATTTCTCTTCCTTCACTACCCTCATATGGAAAAGAAGCATTATCGACAGCAACAACCTCTTTACATCCAAGAACAACTACAGCAAAATCTATGTTACCAACAGAAAAGACCTCTCCAGTTGTCACTTTCTCTACTTTATCCACAATAACAGAACAATTAAGTCCAATAACAATAGTATCACACAACAAATCACCAGGAAAACCCGTTTTAAATATCACTTATGCCACACTCTCCCCATCCTCTGAATTCAGCAGTCAGCTCATAACAACCAAAAAAGTAATGACAGCCAAAGAAAAATCAACTCTGTCCCCTTCTGTTTTACTTCCAGTAACAAAGTCGTCTTACACTTTCTCCACCTCTCGGTATCTAGCCGATAAATCACTTTCTTTACCTTCTTTAACACAAATGGTACTGGAAGTAACAACCACACCAAAATATCCAGTAGAAACTGCAATGAAATCTACAGTCCAAAGTACAACAGACACAGTAAAACTTCCAGCAGCTACAGCTCAGCCATCCTTTTCTCCATCTTCAGTAGGCCTCTTCTTTTGGCAGACATCTTCAGGAGATAAACTTTCAGTACAGACCACAAAGACCATGGTTATACCACATTTTTCTACTCAGAAGGCTATGGAACTTGGTAGTCAGACTTCTGAGCCTTTGTTGACAAGCCAAAGCAGTACCCCAGTTTACCAGTACCCTGCAGAAACTCAAACAAAATCCACTGTTCAGCCACAAAGTGTCTTTAGCACAACTAAAGCTACAGTAGGACTGACTTCCTCATACACCTTAATCACCTCACTACCTGAAGGCATTCATTCAAGTATATTACCTACCTCAGGAGGTCCTACACAAGTTATTTTACCAGCTGAAAAAGAGTTGCATTTAACTGATTCAGTCACGCAGCCATATGTATCGAGAACTTCTTCTGCTTTGGGGTCTACAGTACCAACTAGAACAACAGCTGGCTTGATTTTTGGCACCAGAATTCTTCCTTCCTCACCAGAAGTGCTTTCAGCTTCCTCTTCTTTAGCAACAATTAAAAAAGAAGTATTTCCTTCATTTTCCACGCAAAAGGCAGGTACTGGTCTAAAATTCACATGGCCGGCCTCATTTACTGAATCACTTGAATCAAGTCAAACACTTGAAACAACCATAGCTTCACCAGAGTCTAAGTCAACCTTGTCATCGGTTTTGTTACCAGAAACAAGAGAAATTCCTGTTGTGATGGGGAGTGAGCTGTTCACATCAATGAGCAAAAGTGGTACAGAGAAAACTGTGCTGTTGCCGAAGCAAGTCACACTTTCAACCACCACTTACAGTTCTGCATTCCTAGCAAGTACAAAGCTGTCAGCTATGGCCCATTCATCAGCTGCAGCTTCAGGCCCTGTAACGATAAGCAGTACTGGGAAAAATATTAATACTGTATCAGCAACTTCAGGCAAAGCAGAAGCAGTAACAGAATCCATCACAAGCTCTGTGAAGCCCACCTATTTCTCCGTTACTTCAGAAGCAAAAGGAGCTATGCCTCCCGATACAGTAAAATCTGAAGAGCCGGAATTAACAACAAAAGTCCAAACTGTCCATGCTCAAGGTGCTACCATTACCCCAGGAACCTCTCAGACATTTTACTCTCCATATTTCACAAACACGACTGCAGTTTTTTCTAATGTAAGCATATCACTACTGTCCACTATACGTTCATCTTCTGAACCGAAACCTTTTTCTTCTATAGCTGCGTCGTCAGCCAGTACTACTCAAACTTCAAAACTTCAAATATCATCTGAGGTGCAAACGCCTTCCTTGAGTCCACTGCTAATGATATCTGACCATCCAAATGACACAACAGCTTCCTCAGTTTCCTCATTTGTCTATTTATCTACCAAACCACTTTATGGCTTGACTACAACATTTTCTGGTGGACTGGCAACAGCTGAAGTTGTGTCAGGAGTCACAGCATCAGCTTTTATGCCACCTAGAGAAACAGCAACTCTTCAAACTTGTACAGTGAGTAACTATAAATATTTATGTTTGGTTTTGGGTATGTCTTGGTTACATTTGCATACAGATAAAAAAATTTGTGAGCCATACTTCGATCTTTAGGATTTAAAATATCTGTATGAAACAGGGAGCCCCATTATTTTCCCAATTATATCTGAAACTTTGGATGATTTCATTGTGCATAATGGTTTTTGTAAGTGCTAAAATTTATTGTGTTTCAGGCCTCAGTTTTCCGAGTGCAACTGTTACAAGAATGGGGTTTTTTGGCAAAATACGGTGCTTCATATTTTCAATGGTGGTTTTTTTGTCACGTTGCCCTCCTTAAAGCATATCTTTCTAGAGGTCCCTGTTATTATTTCTACTTGTGCCCTTCCATGCTTTTGCTTCTCAACTTCTTTTGACGTAAAGTTACAACAGGACAGTAGTTTTCAACTGTCCTCAGAATGGTTGGGTTTTCAAAGGTGCTCTTCACTTGTAGCTTCCATCAGTGTCACAGGGATTCATAAGTATTGTGTACCTGAAGAGTGTGAGCCCTGGTTTTGAGCAAATACTCTGCAATATTGTGATACTAGCTTGGTAAGAACGGTAACTTATGTCTTTTATTAAATATGCCTCAGCCAATCACAGAGAATGAGTGCATAAAACACATTTGCTTGGATGGACAACTGATCCAAGTTAATAAGTCACAGAACTGCCCATACAGTGCAACTCAACCCAGCTGTGGAGTTTTAGGATTTGCTACTCAAACGAATGGTGACAAATGCTGCCCAAAGTGGGAATGTGCATGTAAGTTTTAATTATGCAGTACTTTTGAAGTGAATTTATGTAGCAACTTAACGCATATGCAAGAAGGCTGGGAACCGATGCTTCTATATCATGGCATAGAAATAGAAGATATGTATTATGTGAGCTAGTTATTGTCTAATGCAATTTATAGTTCTAGTTCTACATCCAGGGAAATTGAATCAAAATGTCCATTTAATATAGGATATTCCTCTTACCTAGCTTTAGGTATCTGCAGTGGACACTTCTAGGTCTGAGTTAAACCCATCTTGTCATCTGTCTAATCAGAGAACACCTAGTCAATATAGTCAGTGGATTTTTTGGTTCATTTTATATCTACTTAAGGATGAGAAGATTCCTTAGACTCTGTTAACTAGGTCTGTTAACAGTTTGGGGACCCTGGAAGCATAACTGTACTGTAGTCACTACCATCAATTATCTAGAATTGGGCAGGAAGAATCCAAACCTTAAAAAAAAAAATCACTTTAGTCCATAGCAGCAATAAAAGGATGCAGAGATAAGTAATGCAAATGTCTGCTTATGCTCTAGAGTTTGAAATAACTAGGAGTAGAACTCCAAACCCTTTGAAACACAAAAGCTTTAGCAGTAAGACTGGGAAGAAGGAAACTTTCCACATGAGCTCCTGCCTTAGGAACAAGACTAGAAGGGAACTAAGAATCCAGCATCATATATTGTCGTTCACAGTTTTTACTGATTTGGGGGTTTGTAAAAATTACAAACCTTTGCTGGCAAGAACTGTAGGAAAATAACTGATTGTGGAGGTCTGCAGGTTGTCCCACTGAAATATACAGGATTTGACTCTGCTGTCCATTCACAGAGATGCAACAGTATCAAATATAGCTGAAAATATGTGCTGTGCTGCATATATGAAACTAGTAAGCTAGTTAATCTTACACAATTTATTGTTTTATCTTCACATTTTGTAGTACTTACAGAAATTATAAAATAAGAAAAAACTTTTTTGTTGTTTTTTTTTTTTAGGTCGTTGCACAATTTTCACTGATTTGAGCATTGTAACCTATGATGGAAATCATGTGGCTTTATTCAAAGCAGCATCTTATATTGTTAGTCAAACTCAAGATGAAACTATAACCATCCATATCCTTGACTGTAGAATGGTAACTAACATTTATCAGCTAATAATTCGTGTTCAGTACTGCTAATAAGATGTGTCTTCAAAGAAAGGGCGTAGTAATAGTACATAGTTGTGGTTAATTACTCCTGTGCAATATCTATGAATTTTATTTGCACTTTACAATACTTACAAATTGTATAGCACTTTATCACCTGACTCTATATGCATAGTTCCTTCTGAAATGTCTGGAAGGTAAGAGGTAGGTCCATATTGTGTTCTTCTATGTGTAAAACAGACAAGGTGGGGAGAGAGTAACTGGACGTACATTTATTAGTCACTTCTGTGAATGCCATCAAGTACCAACATAGTGTACCAGTGTATTTCAAAGCATGGTTTTTTATCTATGTTCATATGGAGAAATTTGCACTGGAAACATCAATCTTCAGATCCATAAAAGACTATGATTGTCAGACTAAATTAGACCACCCTGTGCATTCCAAGTCTCTGACAGGGGAAAATACTTACTGTTTCAGTGTGGGATGAGCGAAACCCTAATGGGTATCCTGCCTAATGGGTAGTATAGATTGGCTTTATGTCACAAAGAGTTAATTCTTGTGAGCCTTTACAAAACTCTTTAAACTCCAATCTCTTCTGTGAAAACTAGGTAATTTTGATGTCTGTATAAATGTCTATCACAAAGTTTCCTTCCTAGTAGTGCCTTATGGAAGTTGATTCCAGAAGCTCAACAGGATTGATATGAAAAAGGACATCTGCTTGTGACTTTCAGATTTGTTTTTCTGCTGTATTCTGAGCTTTTTGTTTTGTTCAGCACCTTGTAGCTCAGAAAGTATGCATATATTTCTGATCTGTTACTTCTGTACTGTAAATAAATCATATAGATTCATCGTTCTCAGTCTTATTCTTGCTCACCTTCAGATATGTTTGTGTTTTATGGTGTCCAAACAGCTAGTGGACCATATTTTTTTTTTCTGAAAACTTTTATTTCTGTTGTAATTTCAAGATTGGGTGATACAACACAGTTGCTGAACACAATGAGATCGTAATATTTTGTTTGTTTATTTTGCTAGAATGCTATCCAGATGAACTTTGTATTCCAGGCTTGAAATTGCAATCAGCAGCAGTTTTCTTCTCTTAAAAATATAACACCCAAAAATCCTTAATATCCCAGTACCTAAAAACAATAAGCAGCTGATGTATAAAGTTTTTGCACATCATGACTATGGTTGATGTCTTTTTGGTTTCTTCACAGAGTAATTCAAATTCAACTTCCTTGTGCCTGGCAATGTTGAATCTAACCTATGAATCAAACCAAATTATTATCAATCATTTAAGTAGAAAAGTAAGTATTTTGACGGTTTGTTTTTCTTTGCCTTCTAGATAGCATCTTTCTTCCATAATCAACTGCCTTCTCATGTGGATACTGAAGATTAGAGTAGGACAAAACACAGTAGGTCATATAATTCATTGTTCCAACTTTGTAATTTAGTAAACTGCTTGTAAATTCAAAGAGTCAAACTGTGATACAAGGACAGTTAATGAGTTAAGTCACAGAGCAAGGCACATAAACTGTTAGTCTCTTTAGTGCCTATATTGTCTTTGTGGAGATGAGCCTGACTTAATTTGACATTCGTTATGATGTAGATGTCCTAAGCTGTCGAGAATCTAACCTTAGTTCTTCTACCTACAACTCTTTGTACCTGACATTTAAACTCTTTTATGCATGTATTTTAGATAACAGTAAATTCAAGATTTGCTTGGCCTACTGTTAGAAAATATGGATACAAAGTCGAGGATTCAGGCTTCAAGTATGCGATTGAGACACCGTCAAAAATCAGAATTCAATGGTTTCACAACACAGGCGTGATGATTATTGATTCTAATAGTACCAGGGAACCAAGAGCTTTGGGACTATGTGGTAAGTATAGAATACTGCAAGAAATAAAGGCATGCAGATGCTTTGCTAGGGAGGCACATTTTCCTAGTTATATAAACTATCTTTTGCAGGATCTGGCCCAAAAGAGTTGTTGCAGATCATTGCAAACTTTACGATAGTATTAAAATTAAATTATTATTATTTTTGTTAATTGTTGAAATGATGTTTGATACCTATCTGTGTAATCACTTTTTATCCATAGTGTTGCTTCTGACTGTAATCTGTTTGAATCACAGGCATGATTGCTGTAACCAAACCCAAATAAGTAAGACAGGCATAAATCCGTGATGTCATACAAGGTCATTTACAGATTTAGTGTTTGATATCAATCTGATAGGAAGCGATATGTGCTATTTTCAGTTGCTAAAGGTCAGAATTCACAGGAAATGTTAACTTGAGAGAACTAATCTCAGTTTATCTGTTGGAGGAAATAGTTCAGAGGGAATTTCTTAATAGTAATGGGTTAAATAACCATCATGTTGCAGTCTGCTAGGTTTCCTTCTAAAAGCATAGCCTTGAATAAGCTGTTGGTGCTATAGCTTTTGCAAGCATTTATTTGTTGATGTAAATCCCTGCCGTGACACCTGAATCTGTAAATTTATCTGCTGTAAATTGGAGCTGGAAACCAGGGTTACAGAGTTCATATAATTACAGTGGATATCTTTCCAATTTCAGAAAGGGCAAATGCCTGTAGCTCAGTATCAAATACCAGTGATAGCTCAGTCCAGTTCCAAGTCCTGCAGACAGTAATGTGCTTCTCACGAAGGGAGAGAGTTTGAATTTACTGCCATTTTGGACTTGGATTATTATCTGTAATTTGCCCTAACTTTTGTTTTTAACATCATTCTTACTCTGTTTGGCTAGTTATTGTTGTAATTAGATCAAACAGAAACAAGAAAGTAAAGACGGTATATTTTAGTAAGCCTGATTCAAGTTGTCCTGAAAATCTCTTTTGCCTTTACCTGTTTGATTAGTGTGACAGTGAGAACTGGGAACATTTCTGGGTGGTGTTCCAAGTACAACTTCTTCAGAGCATGTATTTTTCTGGTATGCATCTCTGATCGGGATTCTCTGCATAGATCTGCCTGCGCAGTGCTGTCTGATGCAAGTTACCAGAGCCTGCTTTAAGTGGGCTGGTTGTACTACATCTTTTCAGGATAAAATAGTCTACCGTGATCTCCTGTGCTTCCTGTGTTAGCTTGCTTCTTGTATTTGAGCTTTCTCAGATGTCTTTTGGCTGAATTGCAGTATTGGTAGATGCCAATTTCTCAGCTTCATGGAAATGATAAAACTGGAAGTCACCATTACAGTTTTGTAGCAGCAAGCATCCCTTGGAAGGATCTGTGTTGGAGACAACAGTATCTTTTACAATGGAATACTGGAAAAACGTGGCAACTGGTGAAGAAATGCTATGGGAGATCAGGGATGTGGGAATGGAACATGGACATCTCTATAGCAAAACTTGTCATAGAGAGTGCAAGCATGTCAGTTTTAGCTGCAACCAGATCCTACCAAGCCATATGTGAAGTCTTAGTTTTGCTGTGTTAAGTCTCCTTGTCAATGTGTAAGAGAAGTGGTGGAAAAAGGTATCCCAGACATGACAGCAATCCTTTGAAGTCTCTCAGAACCTCCAAGTACTTCCTACTTGTGTTGCAAAGACTCACAACCTCAAAAAGTTCAACCAGAAGCATTTTTGTTCAAATAATGGTTACAGTTTCAAAAGCTGTTTTACTCTCTGAATGCCAATTGCTGTATCACTGATTGTCAATGGCTTGCTCATGTCATCAAGAATTGGTGAAAAATGGTAGACCAGATCAGTTCTTTAGAAAAGGGTTAAATCCACAAATAGTTTTTGAACAGATAAAGATTTAGAATTGCCATGCAAGTTTGTGGAGATGTCAGAAAACATTCTAGAAGTCTGATACAAAAGTCTCAGAAATTGTGATTAGGAAGAAAGAATGGGGGACTGATCCATCACTCTGCTTTTTTGTATCTGCTGTCTCCTAAAGGACCTTCCAGAGGAGACTACTGCAATACTTGGATGATCTGTGTTGACCAGAGTCACTCTCCATGTATTACTTTGTTTCCTTTGCTCCAAACCATTTCAAAATTGCCAACTACCTTAGTTTAAACAGAAACAAAACGTGATGCTGCCTGGAAGCGCCAAAAGCTGCTCTTGTGTGGTAACTCTTAAGCCAATAGATGCTTAAGACTGCTCAGAAGCATAAGTAGAATAGTACAGTATTTGTGAAGTACAGTATTAGATAAGCATCTTCGCATATCATGGGACTTTGTTTTTCTGATAATATTTACAATTTTCATTTGTTGCTATACATGGAGGTGCTTTGTAACCTTTTTCAAAATACATTTTTGTTTTGTGCTCATGGAACTGAAGGGTGAAGTTTGTGTGCCATAGCTGGGCTCTCTGAACAGCTCTTTGATATGCAGTAGATTTGCATTCATGAATGCATCTTTACTTTTGCTTTGCTTAATTTGTCTGAATTTTGTGTATTGTGATCCTATCAGAGTCTTTCTACTTCTTTTGTGGGTTGTGATAGTGTCATGTTGTATAAAGTTTTTAAAAGCTCTTTACTTGTTTGATTATGCCACTTCAGACGTACTTCAGAATGAACCATGTGGTGTTAACCTGCTTTTTTCTTCTGGCAATACACAGGTTTTTGCGATAGAAGCTTGGAAAATGACCTGATGCTACCCAACAGGACAGTTTTAAGCAAAAGCAATGCTCCATCGACTTTTATAGACAGCTGGCAAGTGCCAGACACGTTAAAGTATGTTGGAGAAGACAGGCATCAGGAAACTAATTGCTCAGTCATGGACTGCTCAGAGTGCTTAAGAATGGTGTTGAACCACACCTTCAGCAGCTGTCATCCTTATGTATGTTAACTATTTTGGAAGCTTACAGTGTGAGAGAGATGCAGTTCTGATATAGTTTTGCATACTTCATAATTTCATTAATGTGAAACTACATGTAACCACATTTGTGGAATGAGATACATTCTTGTATCTACACTTGCAAGGTAAAAATAATTGAAGAGTGTGGCAACTTGATAGGAGAGTTGCAATAAGCAACTAATGCTTTTAAAATTCATAATATATCTGTGTTAGTTTTGACAATACCATCTGATTTATAAATCAGTCCCAGCTAATTCAATTTTATCAATATGTTGTACAGCAATGTCAAATAAAATAGTTGTAGGATTTAATTAATCCTTAAGTGTTCAGTAATTCAACAGGTTCCAGTTCGCAATAGGTAATCTGAGAGCCTGCATTCTCAAAGGCTCTAGAGACAGGGATTTCCAGCTTAGAGAGATGAGAGGGTAGAACAGACCGTTTAAAGCAAAGCTAAAGCAAATAACAAACTCACAGTGTGCAAATGAAGTGTTTTTTTGTGCGCATATGAGTACATTTACCATTTCACCTTCTGTATATTGTTGAGTTTGATGAAGAGGAAGTCAAAAATAGACAAAAATAGAGAGGTAAGGAAGAATGAGGAACAGTAAGTAATTATGCATTCTATTGGAAAAACTGTATTAGGTCTTGCCTTGGCACTTAGAAGAGATGAAACTAAGGAATCTAAGGATGTCTTGTATTTTGTCAACATTCCAGAAGCTGTACTTTTAAATACTAGTAGAGTCTCTTTGTAGACCAATGAAGGCTGGTGGCCTCTTGCTTACTGTGAACCAAGAACTTTTGGCTTCATTGTTTGTAGCTGACAATTAAAAAGGTCAGTCTTTTTCCTACCTGGCAGGGTTTCTGTGAAGGTGCAATATTTTTTGTTTTTTCTTTGTTAGGTTCCACCTGAGCTATTCTGTGATATATGGGTTCAGGACACTGAGTACATTCGAAATCCATGCATTTCACTAGCTGCCTATGTGGCAATGTGCAACAAATTTAATATTTGTATAGAATGGAGGAGCTCTGATTACTGCCGTAAGTATTCTTTATGTATGCGTACCTCTAGTGTTCACAGAGACAAAGTTTGCCTAATATAAGAGTTACTGTAAGTTGAAAGTACCAGTGCTCCTCGAGTCCTCACATACTTTGGAAGTCGTTATTAAGATAATAAATTCAGCATTTTTTATGATACAATTCAAAGCAGTGTGCAAAAGGAATCAGGATCATTATAGTCATTTCACAGATGGAAAAAGTAAGCTGAAGAAACTTATTCAGAAGCCTACCTCTGGCTTATAATGTACCTAACTGTAGAAGTCAAATCTTCTCACTTGCAATGTAGTGTTCATTTCTCTTAGCCACTTGCCACCGATATAACCAAAACACAACAGAATTGATTGTGGAAAGGAGGAAGCCACAGAAAGAAAGTTCTGTGGTACTTTGAATTGGCAATGTCTGCTTGATGCTGTGTCTTTGGAGAAAGGATTGGAGAAATGAAACACCTTTGAGAGTAGATGGAAAGTAAGGAGTAAAACCTGAGAGCTAGAGTATCCTGGCAGAAGACATCTCCCGTAGCAACATACTAAAATGTAAGGTCAAGTGGGATCTGTAGTTGTCAGTAGAGAAAATAGAAAATTTGGATTACAGCTTCTCTCTATGCTGCTAATGATCGCCTAGGAAAAGCCCTATGCAGTAATAACATAGGGAGGTCTTTTGTTTCAGTGCTTGAAAAGAGAAAGACTTATTGATGAAGTGTGATCCCCAAAAGTAAGAGAACTCACTGTATGCAGAAATTATAAGTGACTTTTTTTTTTAAATGATTTAAGATGGGTGCATGTCTACAGGCATCATGCAGGCATGTACTAATGCCCTGCAAATAATAGTCATGGAGTCTAAAGATTAAAACCAGTCAATTAAAAAAATTCTTCAGTTTGTGTGGATTTTACTAGCAAATAACTGCTTAAAAAGAGATCTTACGAAATATATCTGTAAATATAGTTATGTATTCCATCTATTGTGAAGGGCCACATCACTTCCTTATTTTTATACTTCAGTGACCTCTGGTGGTGCATGCCTAGAGAGGAAAAACCATGAAGTCCCATCTGGATTCACTAAGTTCAATATGCTGTAGACTGATAATTAAAAGCCTGAGTTCCTCTATTTACAGGGCTCTAATAGATATTTCCTGTGGGGCATTATGGCCATTTTTAGTAGTGAGGAACTGAATAAAATCCACCTCTTCTCCCAGTTAACCCTTAAAGTCTAAACTGGAACCTTCTTCATTTTTGAGTAGACAGTCCCTTTGTGAACTGGACCTTGTCTCATTACCATGATTCGAGATGGTGTTGCTGTATGATTTAGGTATCATTACATGATGAAGATCATATATTTTAGTAGTTCACAGAATCGCACTGTTGGCATTTGTAGTCATTCTTATTTGCCATATTTATGCAGCTTTAATCACTGTTTTGAACCAGTGAAAGATCATGTTAACTTTTCAACAGCAAAAGAGAAATCAAAATGAGATACTTTTTTTTGTCTGTTCTTGCACCTATTACATGCCAATGAATTTACATTAGTAGAATAAAGAATGTTAAATTTAACTGCGTTCATTGACTTAAAAATAACACACACGTGCAAGAGAGTAATTACTGTGGATATCTATTAAATATAGTAATGAGTTCATCCTATTCTTTATTATTCCACACAAAACAATGCTGAATTTGCCATTACATGTGTATTTTTGTAACTGGCAAAGCTTCGCCTTTAGTAATCACTGCATTTTCTTTAGCCACTGCAAAGTATTCAGAATGATTCAGAACAGTGTATTAATCTATGTAGTTGAATTACTTTGTGTCAACACTTGCGTTTTTTGATATCTTTACTGCCAAAATGCAAACCAAAGCCTGATGAAAATGTTACTATAAGAAGAGGAGAAGTGAAAGTGCTCATAACTTCCTTTTGTTTGAATCTGTCATGTAGAAGGTAACTGGTCTGTATCGGTGGTTTTGGTTGGTAAATCCTACTGAATTGGCAAGCACAGGAAGCTGACAAGACAACAATAATGTCTTCTCTTAAGTACCGCCTCATGATTACAACTTCAGAATGAATGATTTGTTTATTTCTGTCCTAGCCTTCCCCTGCTCTGAAAACTTCTCCTATCAGGCTTGTATAGCTGCCTGTGAGGTTGCAGATAGTTGTCAGAATAATGAGGTTGCTTCTCTGGACTCCGACTCCTGCTCAGGGTTGACGGAAGGCTGCGTCTGTGCTGGAGGCACCATCCTTCACCGAGCTCACACTGCTGTCTGTATCCCTGAAGAAAAATGTGGTATGTTTGGATGCGATTTTCTTCTTTATTATCTGCAAGTTGGTGTTTAGGTACTTCATTAGTAGAAAGCTGAGTTCTGGCCTGACATTGTGTGTCTTCTGCATATGTCATTCAGTTGAGGAGTCTAGGTATTCAGTAAACATGAGCTGTACAGGTGAGCAAGCAGGGAATGCCCTTGTGACGTAGAATTTTGCTCACCTCTCAGCTAGAGGATGCTCTTCAAATTGGAAGTTTTTGCTTATGTTTCTGCATTCTAGTATTTTAAGTATGTGTTAGTCTTGGCCTCCTTTTCACCTAGCACTTTGCCAAGGGATCCAACGTAATGCTACTAAATAGCATAAAAAAGACATGCAGCAACAGTTAATTACACATTTTGAATTATACATACATACGTCCTATGTTTTCTGCCAGCATTGATATTTATTTTCATTACAGTTCTGCCTGATTACACCAAATTGTGGACCAATACTTAACACTAACAACACAAACCTGAAAGTTGCAGTTTATTATAAATCGTATTACATAAAGCACTGTAAATTAATAATAGTTTTGCTGTATGTGGAATACAAAAGTAACTTCTTTTCAGATCACTGCTTTAAAAACAGGATTGGATTGGGATTTGAAGTGAGTAGCCTTGCAGTGGAGACATGAAACGAAGTGGAGGCCCTGATCCTCTGGAGGGTATTGAGTGTTGTGCTTTCCCATACAAACTCAGTCTTAGATGGTCTCCTCTTTCCTTTTTTATGGGATGATGCGAATAGGTATTGCCTTTAAAACTCTGGGATTTTTATACTTCACAGTTCCACACCCACTGTGGAAGAAAATAGTGGTCAAAATTTGAAGTAAAAACGAATTAATTCTGTTTTCTGTTGTCCTGATCTAGCTTGTACAGACAGCTCAGGAGCACCTCATGCAGTAGGTGAGATCTGGAAAACTTCTTTGAGCGAATGCTGTATGCAAAAATGTGTTGACAGTGAGACCATTATTCCAGTGGAGTACAACTGTTCGGATACCCATAATTTAGACTGTCAGCGATTTGCAGAAGTGCCCTTACTTGTTCCTGGTGATCAGACATGTTGTCCTCAGAAGATCTGTAGTAAGTATTCCTCAACGATTATGAATACTGCCCGCTGGAATATGCAGATATTTTTTCTCTGTGGTTTGTTTTCCTGTTACATATCCTACTTTTGAAGTGAATGGAAATTGCTTCAGTTTGAACTTACAGGTTACTTAGAAAACTGTAGAAATTTTGTACTATTTGTCTCAGTATCCAGTAGGTTTTGGGGGAGAGGTAGAGGGAGGGGACAAGGGTTATAAGAACTGAAATAGCTCTGTTTATTTGGATATGAATTGTGTTTCAGCTGTACAGGCTACTGATTTATCTTTAATATCAAAATGCAAATAAATTATATAACTAATTACTAGGAAAAAAGATAAGATGATTGTTTATCTAATTTACAAAGTGAGCAGTAAAAAACGATATAAAAGCTTTTGTTTTGATCCTTATTTAGTTTAGAAAGTCCATCTTTAAAAAGAAATTGCAAGCTGTTTTCATGGTTTAACCACCTGGAATGATGTTGCTGTGAGTTTTCCACAGGAATTTTTATTGTTGTTTTTTTAAATTCTCACAAGGACTGAGCTCTAGTTTAATTTTGCCTCCATGGAGAGTGTTGCAAATGCCAGACATTTTTGAATATTGCCTCAGGTGTTTTTGCTAGTTTGTTGCCATTTTCATATGCATGTTGTTATTTGGAGATTTGGGGTATCAAACTGCAAATACTGCTTGCCACTGCTCTAATCGACTTGTAATTGCATGATAGTTTAGAAGGTTGTTTTTTGTTTTTTTCCTTTATGTAACAGTTTGTAATCAGAGCCTCTGTGAACCCCTAATCCCTGAGTGTAATGGCTTGGAAAAGCTGGTCACTTACTACAGTGAAGAATCCTGTTGTCCCAACTATGTTTGTGGTAGGTTTCTTTTGAAAAGGTAAAAAAGTTCACCCTGTAGAAGACATTCGGCAAACTAGATAGATAAATTTGAAGCAAAACAGTAGTTAGTGTAGACATCATTGTTAGTATGGCCATTTACAAAACTCTCATCCAAAACCTCAGGGTTGGTCTGTGTCTCCTTTTGAGCAGATACAATGATGAAGGAGTCTTGTGTTTAATGATCAGGAGAGAAAGTGTCTTTGCTCTCCTGTGATACAACGTAAAAGTTTTTCTAAAGTGTCTTGTATTCCTCTGCTCTACACTGCCATTGACTCTGGAGCGCAGGTAGTTTTTTCATCAGTCCTCCCAGTCAAAGGGAAGGAGTTTGAAAGCACCAGTCAAATCTGGCAAATCAATAAATGATTACAGGACTGGTGCCACAGCCAGGGCTTTGGTTACTTAAACCATGGGAATCGCTTTGAGAAACCTGGTCTGCTGGGGGCTGATGAGGTCCATCTGACAGAGAAAGGGAAAAGCTTCAGTCATAGGCTTGCTTAGCTGGTGAAGAGGGGTTTAAACTAAAGTTGCTGGGGAAGGGGAACCTTAATCCGTCTCACTGCTACCAGTTTGATGCCAGTGCCAGCAGTAGATGCCCAGAGCATGGAGAAGGATCACAGGCCAGTGGGAGAGCACCTGAAAGGCTGCACAAAGGGACTCCAGCCAGTAAACCGGCTTCATTGGGGGCCCAACTTAAATGCCTCTATGCAAATCCGTGCAGCATGGGGAATAAACAAGAGGAGTCTGAGACATGCACATGCCTGCATGGCTATGATCTTATCAGCATCACAGAGATGTAGTGGGATGGTTCCTATGACTGGAGTATTGGAATGGAAGGATACATGCTCTTTAGGAAGGACAGGCAGGGGAGATGAGGAGGGGGTATTGCCTTCTATGTGAGTGACCAGCGGGAGTTCGTGGAGCTCTGTGTGGGGATGGATGAGGAGCTGACCAAGAGCTTGTAGGTCAGGATTAAAGGCAGGCAGGGACAGGTGCCATTATAGTGGAGGTCTGCTACAGGCCACCTGACCAGGAAAAGCAAGTGGATGAGGCTCTCTATAGACACATAGAAGCAGCTTCACTTTCAAAAGCCCTGATCCTCATGGGGGACGTCAGCCACCCCTGTACCTGTTGGCAGGACAACACAGCAGGAGGTTCCTGGACTGCATTGATGATAACTTCCTTCTCCAAGTGATAGAGGAGCCCATGAGAAGAAGTGTTATGCTGGACCTTGTTCTCACCAACAAGGAGGGGCTGGTGGGGAACGTGAAGCTCAAGGGCAGCCTTGGCTGCAGTAACCAGCGACCCTTAGGGCAGCGAGGAGGGTGTACAGCAAGCTCACTGCCCTGAACTTCAGGAGAGCAGACTTTGGCCTCCTCAGGGACCTGCTTGGTAGAGTACCATGGGATAAAGGCCTGGAGGGGAGAGGGGTCAAAGAAAGCTGGTTAATATTCAAGGATCACCTCCTCCAAGTTCAGGAGCAATGCATCCCAACAAAGAAGGAAGTCAGGCAAAAATGCCAGGAGGCTTCCATGGATGAATAAGGAGCTCCTGGACAAGCTTAAACAGAAAAAGGAAGCCTACAGAGGGTGGAAACAACGACAGGTAGCCTGAGAGGAATACAGAGAAATTGTCTGAGCAACCAGCGATCAGGTTAGGAAAGCTAAAGCCCTGACAGAATTAAATCTGGCCAAGGATGGCCACGGCAACAAGAAAAGCTTCTATAGGTACATCAATGATAAAAGGAAGTCTAGGGAAAATGTGGGCCCTCTGGAAGGAAACGGGAGATCTGGTTATCTGGGATATGGAGAAGGCTGAGGTACTCAATGATTTTTTGCCTCAGTCTTCACTGGCAAGTGCTCCAGCCACACTGCCCAAGTTGCAGGAGGCACAGGCACGGACTGGGAGAATGAGCAACCACCCACTGTAGGAGAAGATCAGGTTCGTGACCATTTAAGGAACCTGAAGGTGCATAAGTCCATGGGACCCGATGAAGTGCATCCACGGGTACTGAGGGAACTGGCAGATGTTGGTAAGCCACTATGCATCATATTTGAGAAGTTGTGGCAGTCCGATGAAGTTCCCACTGATGGGAAAAGGGGAAGCATAACCCCTATTTTTAAAAAGGGTATAAAGGAAGACCTGGGGAACTACAGGCCAGTCAGCCTCATCTCAGTGCCTGGCAAGGTCATGGAGCAGATACTCCTGGAAACGCTGCTAAGGCACATGGAAAATAAGGAGGTGATTGATGACAGCCAACATGGCTTCACTAAGGGCAAATCATGCCTGACAAATTTGGTAGCCTTCTATGATGGGATTACTGCATTGGTGGATAAAGGAAGGCCAACTGTGTCACCTACCTGGACCTGTGCAAATCATTTGACGTTGTCCCATGTGACATCCTTGTCTCTAAATTGGAGAGACGTGGATTTGACGGATGGACCACTCAATGGATAAGGAATTGGCTGGATAGTTGCGGTCAACGGCTCAATGTCCAAGTGGAGACCACTGACAAGTGGCGTTCCTCAGGGGTCAGTATTGGGACCAGCGCTATTTAACATCTTTGTCAGTGACATGGACAGTGGGATTGAGTGCACCTTCAGCAAGTTTGCCAACGACACCAAGCTATGTGGTACAGTTGACACCCCTGAGGGAAGGGATGCCATCCAGAGCGACCTTGAGAGGTGGGCCTGGGAGAACCTCATGAAGTTCAACAAGGCCAAGTGCAAGGTCCTGCACACAGGCTGGGGCAATCCCAAGCACAAATATAGGCTGGACAGAGAATGGATTCAGAGCAGCCCTACCAAGAAGGACTTGGGGATGTTGGCTGACAAGAAGCTCAGCATGACCTGGCAATGTGCACTCGCAGCCCAGAAGGCCAACCGTATCCTGGGCTGCATCAAGAGAAGCATGGACAGCAGGTTGAGGGAGGTGACTCTGGCCCTCTGCTCTGCTCTGGTGAGACCTCACCTGGAGTCCTGCGTCCAGCTCTGGAGCCCTCAGCACAGGAAAGACATGGACCTGTTGGAGCAGGTCCAGAGGAAGGCCACAAAAATCATCAGAGGGCTGGAACACCTCTGCTACGAGGAGAGGCTGAGAGAGTTGGGGCTGTTCAGCCTGGAGAAGAGAAGGCTCCAGGCAGACCTTATAGCAGCCTTCCAGTACCTGAAGGGGGTCTGCAGGAAGGCTGGAGTGGGACTTTTTACCAGGCCCTGTAATGACAGGACAAGGGGTAATAGCTTTGAACGAAAAGAGGGTAGATTTAGGTGAGACATAAGAAAGAACTTCTTTACAATGAGGGTGGTAAGGCACTGGAACAGGTTGCACAGAGAAGCTGTGGCTGCCCCCTCCCTGGCAGTGTTCAAGGCCAGGGTGGACAGCGCTTTGAGCAACCTGGTCTAGTGGAAGGAGTCCCTGCCCATGGCAGGTGGGTTGAAACTAGGTGATCTTTAAGGTCCCTTGCAACCCAAACCATTCTATGATTCTGTGGTCTCTTAGGGATATAGCATAACAAAGGAGGAATGCTATACTTCATATAAATAAATATATTTGTTGTACTTTTTTTAGAATGTGATCCAGCAAAATGTGAACCAATGGAGCAGATGCCAAGCTGTCAAGACGATCAAACACTAATTGCTGCTCGAGTGGAGAGTACCTGCTGCATTTCCTATATATGTGGTAAAGTATCCTGGCTGGTTGAGGATATAAGTGTTTCTGCATATGTAATCATGTCTACTATTATCTTGCCCATTTTAGCTCTCACAACATAGTAAGGCTTGAAAGTGGTTAAAAAAATTATCATTAAGTTTACAAAACATAAGAAATGGCAACAACCATCAAGAGTCACAAAACAGCTTTGTGCAACTGAGTAGGATTCTTGGGTTATGTAGAGGAGTGGTGGTGGAGTCCCTGGGTGAGGGAGTTGAGGGCTTTTGAGAGACTGTCCATGTACAGTGTGCGGACTAGCCACATGAATATTTTGTCTGAAAGAAGACTGAAGTTATGTATGCTCTTGCTCCCTGTATCCTATTGTATCAGCTATGACCCATCTCATTTGATGCTAAATATCCTGTGTGAAAGCATTATGTAAATTTGTTCAGTTCTTTTGGAGTTTGGCCTTTAATGACTTAAGTCAATAATAAAATTGCACTTTCGGCATCAATATAGGAGTTCTGATGTTGCCATATGCTTGTCTTCTGTACAATAGTGATAATGTGGTCCTGTTGAATTTACTCTGTTTTTGCACATAGATATCTGTGAATTAAAGGCCAAGTTGTCTTGATTAGCTCTTCCATATGCAAAAATTTAAGTTTTAATAGAAAACTTGAATTACACTTCTGTCATTTACAGTAATCAGGGGGTCAGTTTGATCACGTGATAGCTATGTGCTGTGTTTGCCTCTTCTCGCTGTCCACACAGCATACTTCTGTCTCCTTTTTGATATATGAGTCTTTGCACTGTACATATTGAAAAGTACCCATTGTGGTTTTCATATGTGTTGAAGAGGGAGGGTAACACTGGGATCACAGGAGATGCCCTTTACTGGGGATAAAACATCCTATAATCCAGGCAGAGGAGCACTCCTGAAAACAACAGGATGACTTGGTAGAAGAGAGAATCCAGCCAAATTTTTTACAACAGAAAGGGAGAGAAAATCCTGTTTGTTGTGATCTGACTCAAGCAATGTATTCATTCTTTATAGCAGGGGACAAAGAAAAGGCAAGCTTCACTGAAAGTTAGCCTCTTGTATAGAGACTATAAGGAATGAATGCAGAGTATCTCTGTTCTCTTTCATATGCGTCTGTGACAAACTTATGGGCATGTTTCATAGGCAGTAGTAAAATTACTTCCTATGTTTTGGATTTAAATATTTTTTTTCTCCAGCATGCGGGGCTTGCTCTGATCAAATACCCGAATGTCAAGAAGGAGAAGTTCTTGTTGTGGATGGCAACACTACAGAGAGGTGTTGCCCTACGTACCAGTGTAGTAAGTTTGACTTGATTTTTATGTTTTGAAAAATAATGTGTCAAATTTTGTAGTGTGGATGTTCAGTGCCAGAAATGGTGGATTAGAGATACAGCTCCACTTGTGCATATAGGTAAGCAATCATCTGTAGTCCTGAGCAAATAATCTTTACTTTTAAAACTTCATGGGCCTAAAGCATTATCTGAATATCATGAAGTATCATGGAGACCAATGAGTAATTTCAGGCCCCAAATTCTGGAGATTTAAAATTGTTCTAAATATTTGGCTAGAGTAGTTGTACTCCACGCTACTATTACCTGATGGCTAATGCTTAAATTTTGATTATTAGTCTTTTCAAGTAATATGTTTTCTAAAAGTATTTATTATAAGTAGTTTACTGTCTCTTGATTCACATTTCCATTCATCAAAATATGACAACCTTGTGTTTATTGGACTTTCTTTTCCTTAATTTTAGTTTGTGAAATACATCGTTGTCCTGAATTCAAATGTATGCTAGGCATGTCTTTGGTGGAGGTGTGGAGCCCAGAGAAGTGCTGCCCCTTTCGGACATGTGGTAAAATGACTGATTTTCATTTTAGTTGCCTTAGATAATAATACACTGGCAAGAGCTTTGGCCATTTGGTTTTAAGTCTGGTTTAAGCCATCTATAGCATTGTGATCTGCTCATTAACAAATGATATAGAAAATTCATCTCATGGTGCAGAACTTCTTAATCTGCCTGTTTTGTTTTTTCTTGCTTCACAAGGGTGATAGCATACTGTAGAATTTGCCCATCCAAACTGGGTGACTTACTTGAAAATTTTGTAAAAGCTAGTAAATTATTTATGGCTAAAAAAAAAAAAAGGTTAGGTTCACAAATCAGGAATTTGCCAGTCAACAAAGACAGTAGTGTATCGTACATCTCTGTGATGCCTTACACATAATTCTCCGTTGCTTTATATTGATTGTAATGATTGTCATCACTGCAAGAAGGCTAGTAGCTAGAACGATCACTTTTTTTTAATGTGTTCAGGTGGGCTGTGGTTGATATAATGCTTTAAATTGTTGTAGTAAGTAAAGGTTGTCTTAGAAGCTGGTATGAGTTTTCTGGATGGAATTGAAATCAAACATAATTCTGGACTGCCCAGCTGGGTATATTTCAAAAACCAGCAGAACTTCTTCAGTGATTACTTGTAAATCTGGAATTTCTCTTCTCTCTGATGCTCTGCTTTAAGCAAATGGCATATAACTTTCTAAACTACTGTTTCTGATATCATATTTTGTTTTAGAATGTGCATGCGAAATGATCCCCAAACCTCAGTGCAAAGTGGTATGAAATTCAACTTCTTTGTCAGTATCTGTTTATTAATTTCTTAATAAATCTATTTATCAGTATCTTACTAATAGTTTTATCAGTGAAATATGTAATGCCATGTCATTCTCTTTTTTTGAATTGCTTTGCAATAAGATATATCTATTTTTAAGAAGGCAGTTAAGTTTAAAGATCTTGCAGAATAAAATAGCTGTACATCATTGATGTTTCTGCAGTTTTTTATGACCATATCCTGCCCGGAACTATGTGTAGAGTGGAACTGCTTTCATGCACCCGAGGATAAAATTTTATTTATAAATTGTAAAAATTAAATGCTTTAAAGCACCAGTGTTTTGTTAATATTATTTGTACTAGTCAATATATGAACATAGATCCATGCACTCGGAGCAGACTAAGCAGAAGTTTTAAACTGTATTTCATTGTGACTTACTCAGCATTACAAAAGTGCTTATTAGCATTGCTGTGTTAGGTTCTCAGTCAGTAGTGGCTTTGATTTTGCTTCTCATTATTTTATCCAGAAAATAATATTACAATGGGAAAAATTTATAGAAATTATAATTTGGAGTCCTAGGAAGGAGTTGGAAATAGTACTCTTTTTTTATAGAGGAAATTCAAAATACTTTGTAAGTGAGGTTGTTGTTAGTGCTTTCATTTCATAGATGAAGTAACTTGGCCATAAGGAATCAGGACTTGCAGAAAACCGGGAGAAAAATCTTAATATGCATACGTATAAACAATAAAAGATAAAATTAGAAAGTACATCTGTGCTACTGCAATACTATTTATATCCATAAAGTTATTCCATGATAGAATATGCTCCACGCTGCATGGAGATTTCTGTACAAAGGCAAGCCATTGCATTTCATTGTTGGCCTGCCTTAGTCTTTTCTGTCCTAAATGTCTGCTGTACTGACACCAACAACCATTCCTGTTTTTCATGTGTAAAAAAATTCCCATTAGATTATCATTACTAAATTAAATGTCCCTGTGGGCGATGAACGTGGATTCAAAATAGGTTTCTATGGCCAAAAGATACTGCTACTCAAATCCTGAAGGAAAGTGGTTTAAAAGAAAAAGATCACACAGATAAGAAAACACTGTCATTTCACTTCTCTTTTTTTCTGCTTTTATACACTTAGGGGCAGAAACTTCATATAGATGAACAATTTCAGAACAGTACAGAAAATATCTGTAACTGTGTTAAGTACAAATGTGGTAAGTCAGAAAAGAATTTAATTCAAAGAAATACCCTTTCAAGTGCTAAAGCACATTAGGAATTATAAATTGGATGTTCACTTTGAACATGGTGTTGTTGAAGAAAGAATTGGCTGACATAATTCACAAATAGTGTAAGAAAACGCAAGAAAATAGGAGCCTTCACCAAATATTTAGTTCATTATGGCCTGTCCTTGTATTTTATTAGTTCTTGCAGCAGGAGGTGTGTGCAGAGAAATAGCAGGGTTTTGGGGAAGTTGGGTGGTGGTGACTAAGCAGCCTGTATATTGCTGAGCTGGCGTAAGGAAGCTAAAACACACACTTAATGTCCACGTAAAGAAAAGTCCCACTAACCTATTGTGGGACTACTCAGGAGCTGGTAGACGTGCTTATGTTCTTTCCAAGATCAAGGATAGCATTCAGCACCATGCAAATTCATCTCAGAGCATGCCCAATAGCATCTGGGAAAACTCAGGAAGAAACAATCCCTGTGGGGCACCCAGCTGGCCAGTAGAGTGGGATTGTCCTTGTCTAGATTTTTACAACAAAGATCTATACTTCTGCTGATTATCCTCTACACCCTTAGTAATCAGTGGGGAGAAACAGACATTTCTCAGGTGCATTTCTTATCTTGAAGTAGACTTATAGAACAAATCAGTTGAAGAAGCTTGCACTGTCATTTTGGTGGTGCAGCTAATAAGAGTATCATATATTTATTTAGATTTCATGAATGGTTATATCTGAAATAATTTGGTGGTTGTAGTGAAGCACTAGGCTACTATTAACAGTTTATATTTGAAAATCTGACCCATGATTCTTAAGCGGCAGAGTAGCTTTCTCCATTCCTGTTTTACTGTTTGATACATTTTTTAACACACTTTTGATACCAAGATGATTGTCCGGAGCATGCTGTTTATTTTTGTGTTTTCTTGTAGTGAGAGACAAAGTTTGCCTGAGTAATGACAGAGGTGTGCTGCTTCCTGGACAGTCAATCATGGAACACAGTGCGGATGGCATTTGCCGTATTTCTTATTGTACAAATATGATTGATCCCTCCACTAAATACTACCAAATAAACACATCTTCAATAGACTGTGCTGTAAAGTGCAAACCTGTAAGAAATTCAGAATTTTGGACATGTATATTGTGACTAGTGGTCCTAATTACATTTCCTTGGGTTTTATTGAGTAGATTAGTCATAGCAACAAGATGGAAAGCGTAACTAAGATCTCGCTCTAATGATGTGCTACTGCACTTCTGATAGAAGTTTATAAAAGTCTCACTCCCTTCACTGTTTTCTGCCCCATGTAAATCTTACACAAACTAATGTATATAGCATACTGCCACCTTGCATCCCTGTATAGCTTTATCTATATTACGCACAAATTCCTGGTAGACATTACCTTAATAAGAATTGGGAAGAGAATAATTATAAATAGAAGAAGAATACTAAATGTGGTGAAAACAGCTTTATAAAATAAGCAAATGATACCTTATCTTTTTACAAAGTATAATACAGTACCATGGGAACATTATATAAATTACTTTTTCTAATTATATACTTTCTTCTCATGTAAAAAGGTTAAAATTTCAGTGGTTCTTGAAATAAGCTGTCAGACTTACATTTGAAAATGGTCCAAAGACCAGTTCATTCTCTCAGAGTTGGAACTTCTCCCTATTTACTTCAATTAAAATCGAAGCTATTTTAAAAAAACTTCATGAATGTACAGTGTGTACAAATGTAACCTGTGCGGTTTTGAAAGTTATTTAAAACCTGTCACTAAAATCAGGTATCTGAAAAAAAATCTGCTCATTACAGTAGTAAAAAGTTGAACTGCAAGATGGTCTCATACAAGGAATAATCTATTTGATTTTGGCAGAACCAAGTCTATCAGCCTCCAAAAGATTTAACAACTTGCTGTGGTAGCTGTAAGAACTTGTCTTGCCTCCACACTTTCAGCAATGGCACAGTGTCAAATTTCAAGGTAAGTTTATACATCTTTTATTTCCCTCAAAATATTTAGAAGTAAACAAAAAAAAATTATGAGATACTGTACACACATTGCCATATACAATGTGCAAAGAGGAGCTTTATTTGGCCAAATACTAGGAATAGTTTTGCATGTACATGACATCAGTTTTTTGAAGAATCAGTCATATAGCTGTCTACAAAGATTAAGGGATTTTGATATATCAGAGAATTATTATCAACTTGACTATTTTAGAACCTGCTTAACACTATATATTTAGTGGACTTTTAAGTTCTGTACTTCAACAGAAATGTAAGATGTGTATAAATTATGTTTTGCTCTAAGTATTAATTTTGATTCAGACAAGATCACATTCAATGGAATTGTGTTTTAAATACTTATGATACTGTTTTGGCTGAGTTGCTGAGTAAAGATTCTGTTTTACAATTTTTAACAGCCTGGTACTGTTTGGATTTCAAACTGCATCAGATACGAATGCACTAACACTGCAGTAGGACCAGTTCTGGTTTCCTCTTCAGTTGGCTGCCCACCCTTTAATGAAACTGAATGTGTGAAGGTCAGTGTTCAATTCACTGTTTGCATTCCAGCTATGATTTAATGTTTGCACGAAAAGATTAATACTGACAAAAGATGGTTTTACCTCAAGAAGAGAGAAATTACAAATTCTTGCAATGCCTACATTTTTGCCTAGACATTTGAAAGGGAAAAGCTCTAACTATACACATACAGCGTGCCACCAGACTGGCCAGTTACACAGCTGGAGAGACCTGTTCTTATTTACAGATTTTTTTTTTTTTCCATAGAGGCTTGTTAATATCAAACTAGTCCTCATACAGCTGTCTGAATTCAGATGCTTTTCTGGGTTAGACTTCTCCTTTCTAGCTGATTTTCTGCATATAGCAACGTGATTCATCACAGGGGTCAAAAAATTGAAGAAAAGCAAAGATTGTCTAAGTATCAGGAAAATCTTTTCTACAGTGAGACATGAGGTTTTGTGGACTAGTTTTGCAGGAGAAGCAAAAGCTCTGTTTAAATTTGCAAAATGAGATTAGATTAAGTGCCAGGAAATGTATGCAGGGAGCAATCTTGTATTGCACTCTTTAATTCTACATTTACATGTGGATGGGAGGATACTCTCCTTAATGAATGATGGTACACAAGCAGGTAACAGTAGTAAAGGAACTAGGAAGCTGTAGTTCTTCCTTGCAGATAACAATGGATTTATTCTTTGGAGAGAGTCTCGGTTGCACAGCTGGTGAAAGGCCTTTTGGTGTTCTAGGCAAACTAAAAAAGTTAAGGCAGAGAGATAGATCATCATAGCTTGAGACACCGAGGCAGACATGAAAAATTGAACTCTCCTTTAAGGTGCTATTCTTCCCACAGTACTCTGGGGAGTGCTTCATGCCACAGCACTGAAGGCAGCCATGACTCTCCACTATGGAGAGTGGGTGCCTTCTCATTTAGATGGGATTTCTTCCTGCATTGATTTCAGAATCAGTTTTTTGTGATTGTCAGTATGGTCTCTACAAGAAGTCAGGGGTTTGTTCTAAGTAACAGATGATGGAGTGTGACTTAACACAGTCATTGTCTCTCCAAATGTGGCATTCTGATAGCTGGTGATGTATAGTCGCATTCAGTGATAACCACTTAATACGCACTTGTGTTAGAACAGTCAAGTTAGATCATTTACAGCCAAACGTTTATCCATTCACTGGAGTGCATCTGCCTGAATAACACTGCAGAGCTTCATCCGGAAGATATTTCTAATAGTGCAGATATACGGAATTAATGTTTGAAAAAATCAAGTTTTTTCCTCTTTATTTCTCTCTTGGTCAGGTTGGAGGCTACGTTGTACCATTCTTAGAAGGATGCTGCAAAACATGTAAGTGATTAATGACACTTCCTGCCTCACAAGTCTGTCTGATTCGTTGTAACCTTAGAAATAAGGTTGATTCTTTCCTGCATGAAAGCTTGATTCACTCATCTCAAAGTCTGTGCTTTTCCCAGTTTTACTCACGTGGATACCAGTGAAACTAGTGGAGATAAATCAGAAGAAAGTAGTTTAACATTGAAGGGTTTACTCCACTGATAGTAATTGTGGGTGGCCATGTCGCTAAAATTGCTACCTTGAGTAATTTGTAGTTCTCATGTAAAACTCCTCAAAATATTAGTTACTGCATTTAGTATAATAAAAGGTAGTGTGTTTTGGAAGGCACCTTAAAACATGCTTCATCTACATTCATATCTTCATATTTGGTAAAAATGAAGATTGATCTATACAGTTTGTAAGTTAATGCTGTAAATAATTAACTGACTGTAATAAAGTCTTAGGTTCCATTAATAGATGTAGTTCAGAAGCTTTCAGGCAATATCTTTTAAAAGAACTTAAAATTAAAGAAAATCCCCCTTACTTGATTACCAAGATATGTTTTGACATCTATGAGAGCTAATAAAGGTTCTCTGTAAAAAATAAAATAATTATCTAAGGAAAAATATGCTAATTCTTAATATAAATCAAGAGCTAAGTACATTTTTTTCTTAACACGCTGGTACATAGCTGAAACTTTTTGGCTGATTTCATGAAGAATTTGCCTGAGGAAGACACCTAACCTGAAAAATCTAAGCTCAAATATTTGAAGTTGACAATTATAAGCAATTGAAAATTAGATTTTATACTGGACAGTATCAGAATATCTTTAAAAAGGTGCAAAAATTTTACTTCATTTACATAAGTGGCTGGAATTGTGACCTAAAAGCTAAAGACAGTAGGAGATAAAGTGTGGGAGAGAGCTGGAGAAAAATGCAGGTTTTCCTTCTGGGGGGATGGGGCTTGAACAATCTCGACTACCAGATATGGTACTACGTGCAGTTACTGCAGCGTGGGATATATGTTGCCAGCTGGGAGGTACCTTTTGATGTTATTCTTTATGTATTACATTTTGTAGTACAAGTGGAAGATTTATCTGTTTTTTTCCTGCTCCTGATCACTGTAAGGGAATGTTAATATCTCTTCATGCTTTTTCACTCTGATGGACCTGTGTTTGTCCTAGTTCTGTAGCTGATTCTCCATAGGCTCTTTGAGGTTAGTTTTTGATTATCTGACATTACATTCAATGCCTTAGCAGCCATATGAGCCAGCTTCTGAACAAAAAATGTATTAAGGCTGTTAAAAATCCATTAAGATAGTTTTCAGCAAGGCGTAAGATCTTGCTACTATACTTAAAGAAAGAAAGATCATAACCAAACTCTTAAATAATTAAGACAAAAGCAGGTTATTAATCTGGGGCATGCATTGCACAGTCAAATTAAACCCTTGAAAAATCCAGTGATTTCTGAGATGCATTTACAAGTAGATTCATACAGTTTTGATTTCACACCTGTTTATAGACAACACAGTACCTCTATGAATTATGTAGTTCATTCTGACTCTGAAAAAATCTGGCCTGAGAGCAGTTAGTCAATTTTAATTGTGTGAGATGTTTTATGAGAAAAGTTACCAGGTTGTTGTTCTCTTTTGAAGTACTTTGCCATTAGAAACCATTGTGATTTTTGCTTTCAGTTTTAAGTGGTATTTGAAAATGAAGTCCCAGGACTTTCATCAAAACCTAGAGTGTTTTTACAAACACTGCTCAGAGGAAATTATACTTTTTCTTTCCTGTAGCCCCAAAAGACAACTTAAATTTAAGGTGCCAGATTGTATTAGTTATACCAACGTAGACAGATTCTTCCTGGTTTTGACATTAGGCTTAGCAATGCAAGTAATACCTGGACATTGTCCTGAGCTGCTTGCGCAAGGAGGTAGGACGATATGACATCCAGAGGTCCCTTCCAACCTCAGCTGTTCTGTGATCCTGTAATCTACAGACATTTTCAGGCTGAATTCTTTTCTCAAATATGCTGAAATCTAATAACTCCAGAATGTTTCATACTCATAGGGAATCCTCTGTAACATGCACTCTGTTCAATATGTAATATTCTTGCCAGGTTCTTCAGTGTCAATGTTCCTCCCATTCCCTGTTAGCCCAGTCACTCCTACAGCCTATGCTAGCTGTAACACAGGTACATTTTCCTGTAAATAAGTACAACCAACCCAAACAGCCTCATTGTTGATTTCCAACAATGTACTCCTGATAGGAGCATCAGGCATCATGTTACCCAATTATGCCAAAAGCTGCAGTGTAGTGTAACTGCTCATGGTCCCAAGTGGCTCACATTTTGGTTTTGTTTTGTTTTTCATTTTGCACTGTGTGGGCAGTGCATTGTTGTTAGCCAACAATGTACTGTTGGTAGTAAGCACTTGCGTAGTCTTTAGCTTGATGCATGTATAAAATGGCTGTGTTTAAAAATGTAAGCTAATTCCATTATGTTCACAGTGCTGTAGAACATAGCAACTAACGGCTTTGCTTGTTAAAGCTTATTATATAAACAACATTTTTGCAGATGATGTATCATATAGTTTTGCTTCCAGTGGCATACACAGTAGAAGCAGGTCATTTTTTTCCTATTCACTCTTAGGACAGTATACTGAAAATAGCAAGCCTGTGTTTACTCCATGAAAACTGGAAATTATCTTTGTTCTTTTTAGTAGAGCACGATAGTTTTTTGAATTGTAACATAGTATGAATGCAGTTGTTTTGGCATCTATTTTGTGAAAACATCTCTCTGTATTTCTGTAAGAGAAATTATGTTGACTGGAATTTTATACGTCACTCAGTGATGCATCCTTCATTAAATTACACTCATGACCCTAGAAGTACTACTCTGAAATCTATATTACTCTTTCATATTGACATCATTGTAAATGACAAAGGTGGTACGAATCAACCCAGAAACCAAGCTAGAATTTTTGACCATACAGTGAAAAAGAATCTCATTGTAACACCACAGATATAAGATGCTCACATGTTTTGTGAGATTGTTCATGGAAAAGTATGTTATGTTGTAGAACTCATTAAGAGCCACTGGAGATTAAAGTACATGCATGAAAATACATTACATATTTATTTCTTTGAGATACGATGTACTTTCACTGTAGCCTGGATGAAGCCATAACCACAGCTGCACTGAATTCTCCATCCTATACACCATGTATAATGTAAAAGAACAAAGGACGTGAATAGGACTTTGAAAACATGAAATAATGGTGAGTTTTTTATTTAAAAAAACAAATTTTTTTTCTTCATTTCTCAATTTACTTTTTCCCTAGGCAAAGATAATTCAATGATTGTCGAGCAGTAGCCAGCCATTTCTGGTTGTAGATTTTTATTTGCTTTCAAGACGATTCATTGCTGTCCTTTTCTTCATATTCCAGAAACTTCTGCTATGTCTAGAAACAGTAGTAGGATTTTATGTTTAAAAAAAAACACAACAAAAACCAAAACAAACACACAAAAAAACGCTTCTCTTTGAGAAGCAGTATTACCTGATTTAACAGTGATTAGAGCAGGGAACTGGACATTGCATATCAAGATGGAATAAACCTCTGTCACAGTTCAGTATTAGGTATTGGTCAAACCAATGAGTCTTTTATTGCTCTTGCTTTTCTGGAGCTAACAGTGTTCACCTTTTTTTCAACATCTTTGGATTTCTTGGCTGAAACTAAAATGCAGCTCTGTAAGTGGAGAGTCATGTGGGACTGCATCTCGGTGTGTAAAATCTGCTACGAAACTGTGGAAGCTGTTATAATGGAATGGACTATCCATTTCTCTTACAGATCTGCAATGTGATGTGTTTTCTTCAGCGTGGAGAGGATCATCGTAAGAAGATAATGTGCTTTGTGATCTCTAACAACTGAACTTTATTCTGAACTTCTTTGTGTTTCTTCAAATGCTCAGGATTCCCTTCTTAAGTTTAGCTCCTCATTTCATTTAATGATTTCTTTTTATCTTTATTTCATCCATATACTTTGTACATATTTCTGTAAGAAAAATTGTGGAAATAATGCTAATGAAAATGTAAATAAAATTTTTAATTTGTTCACTGGTGTTCTTTTTCTTATTTAAGAAAAACATACAGAAATGTAAACCCCCCTGAAGCCCTATTGTTCATCAGATTCTGCTGTTAAGTGTTCATTTTAAACTTAGTTTATACCATTGGAATGCAATTGCAGCTATTAAAGTTTGTTACAGTTATTTCATAGAAAATGCATTTTATGCATTATTAACAAGCCTTCTCACAGGACTGGTTGATCAATTTAAAATTTTTTTTTAAAAGACAGTACTCTTAAAAGGCTTCTGATTGAAGAATGAACCTTTTATAATAGTTATTGAAATTATACGGAAATGGATGCTTTAATGCATGAAATAGAATAGTTTTAAAAGCAATACAATATAGTGAATGTCACTTTGACAAAGTTTTGTATGTACAGTGATGTATTGGGTATTTTCTTCTTTGTGTCTCTTGACCCCATAAAGCATTCAGGAGTGTTCTTGTCTCTGAAATGTTTAGAATTTTGAGCTGATATTTTTCAATCAATGCCCATTTTGCAGGTAAGGAAGACGGAAAATTCTGTAAAAAGGTGACTGTTAGGATGACTATCCGCAAGAATGACTGCAGGAGTAACACACCAGTAAGTAAATAACTATCATGATTTCTTTTAATAGAAGGGAAAAAAGAGAAATGAAGGAAGAAAGGGAACACAAATTCCACAAGGCTATTGTCTTCATCTGTCTCTCTCGGAGACAGAGGATTCTGTGTCATAGAGCTGTTTTAGTGTTTCGCTACATTCTCAGCAATCATCTTGTCAAGTAATAAGAAAAAGGGGGGGATGTGACTTCTGCTTTTGTATGCATTTAGATGCATGATGACTGAATGCAAATCCAAGGTCTCAGTTTACCCTATAATGCAATTATTATATGCAAATAAACTTTGCTATAACTGAATCTTGCCAGTGATATACTACAGTTAAAATGCCTGCAGATGTATTTAATTTTCCATCTGTCTAGAGAAAGTATTTAAATGCCAACTTAATGAAGAAAGGAATCTTGCATCCTGAAGGTTTTTTTAGACAGCAGCATGAGCATACTGTGAAATGTGTAGGAAGAAAGAGGCACTATCTGTGTGCCTGCCAAAGGATTTACTGTAGGAGAACACCAACGGTGTCCTGCTGGGCAGTGAGGCAGTGTGAGCAGCAGCAAGGGTGCAGACAGACGTCTTGTGTGAGATGTGTAAGAGCGCCTGAAAAAGCTGTAATAAAAGACTATAGGGAAACAGCTGTGACCTCTAAAATGACTCTCAGACTATGTTTTGTGGAGTAAACTGTTGAGCAGCCAGGAAATTTAGTCTCGGTGTCTCATTGAACAGAAATGTAGATCCTGACTATTAAAATTGAAAAAATTAACAGTCTATATGGCTGTTTCTGTTACAGTCAGTATTACAGTTTTGGTGTCATTAGTAGTAATTCCCCTTGGCTTCCCAAAGGATTGATTCTTCATATTTCTCCTTACTGATACTAGTATAGCAACACTGCATCAGTGTATACGTGAAATGAATACTGTGGGGAGTTGTGGACAGAACGTAAGATTGTCACGAATAATTTAAAATTCAAAACTGAAATTGTTTCTTTGTGTCTGTTAATAGCCAAAGTCAGCTGTTACTGAAATTGACAGGAAAGTCATCATTAATCTCAGTAAGATTAAAATTGTAACCTCTCTCGGCAACATACGAGTTTATTACTCAGACATAGTGGGATTTTGTAAGCGGCTAGAGGAAATACGTCCAAATTTTTCATTGCTTTGCCATTGGATTTGGGTGCCTAATGTCTCTGGACTTTCCAGAGAGCTCCAAACTTCATTTCCTAGCTGCTTCAATTTGCTGACTATCTTCCTGTTTGTTACCAGGTGAACATCGTTTCGTGTGATGGAAAGTGCCCGTCTGCAAGCATTTACAACTACAATATCAACACATATGCAAGATTCTGCAAATGCTGCAGGGAGCTCGGACTACAGAGACGAATTGTGCAATTGTATTGCACCAGTAATTCAACCTGGGTCAGCTATTCAATCCAAGAACCTACAGATTGTTCTTGCCAATGGTCTTAAAACATAAAAGGAAAGAAAATGGCAAGACCAGCTGTTCCCAGCACAAGATAATTTGAATAGTTTATCTGCTAAAAATACAATACCCAATCTACTGAATTTTACCAGTTTAATGCTAAAAGATAAAAGAATAAAAATACTTTTGGACTCTTCTAAATTTCTGAAGAATAGCTTTACATCATTTGTATTGTGGTTTGTCTTCATGTTTGTTCATAGAGATTGCCTTAAGAGTTCTTGTGATATGTGCCAACTTAAAAGGTGAAGTGATTTCAGTTAGAGACACCTCAAGAGAAAGAACACTGTCTATGTTGTTCTGGAAAGCTGGCCCACTCTTTGTCAGGCACCCATTCTTGTTTTAAATCATTGACTGGCTTATCTGGCAGCAGTTTGCTATTTTGAATGCATTGCAATTGTGCAAATATATTCAATGTCTATTAAGAAAAATTCTTTGGACAACGTGAGAAGAATTTTCAGTTTAAATCATGTTCCTATTGCAAAGTAGAGCATGTATGAGAAATTCAATTAAAGTTTGGGGTTTTTTTTTTATCAGGGAAACATTGTCAATACTGATTACTGTATGTAATGTTCCCTGGTAATAATTTCAGGTTTTCTAGTGTACTTTATATTGTAGTGAAAAGCATTATGGCAGACATGTAATGTATGGAACAGACAGACTGTTTTTAGGCTGTCTAGATTAGTCATTAGTAGTTAATTTATCTTTCTGCTAAACAATATGACATAAACTGAAAATACACAGATTTAACAAATGAAAACCATTTTACATTCCTTTATATAGATATACCTTAAAACATTCAGTTATGAAGTGCACCATACTTAAATTGTTTCTTTAGGAGAATGAACTTTGTTTAGCAATAATTTTAAAGATGTGAAGATTCATTAGGAAAAAGAAAACCAGGATTATGTCACTGTCTAAAAGAAAAACAAAATTCAAAATCTTTGTTACCAGTATCGTAGAATGTAACTTCTTATGCCAAGTGTTTGATATTGAAAGTGTACAATTGTAGGATTTGAAATTTCAAAAGCAATTTTGTTTATGAACTTGAACAATTAACATTTTGTGGTAATGAACTACGTTTTTTTCTACTCTAAGACAATGTTGCTGTTCTATTCTTTTCCAACAAATGCCACGAAGATTCAGCAAAAATTCAGCAGCTTTCATTTTGTAGATTAAAACTGTAGATAGCACATAGTGATATGCTTGAGATCCTATATAGAAAATAGATGTCAGCATAACTTCCTAAAAAGCTGCTTGTCTGCAGTTAATCCAAAGAAAAATATGTTGTTAAAATCAATCATGTGAACATTTTGATATTAATTTTGTATACTGTACATTTCATTCTTACAATATATAATAAACAACAGGAAGTCTTATTTTGTTACAATTAATTTTGCTATCATTGTTAAAGCAGCTTACTGTCATGTGATTCAACACACAGAGTTTATTAATTTCTTTTTCAGCAGTGCACATGGGTTAACTTTAGGGTTTGCTGCTATCACTAGTACTAATTATCTAATACTACATCAAGGAAGACCAGCATATGGGTTTTTTAAAATCTGCATCTTTTTCTGATTCCATCACAGTTTGCTTGCATTCTCAGAAATGCAAAATTCAACTATAACATTTTATTCAAACAAAAGTCGGAAAACGGTTGCTCATCCAAGTAGAACAACACATTTCTGACACTAAATGTGAGATAGACTGTTTGTTCTGGAAAAACAGGGAAAAAAGAAGAGTAAATTTCTGCACATTTCCTTTCCACAACTTATTCCTAAACTGTCCCTCAGGATTGATTGCAATGAGTAGGCTCTGTTTTGAGTAAGTATAGGCATTTTATTGCAATATAGTTGTGTAGTGATGATTACCCTTCAGTACTTAGGGCCAGGTAAGTCTTTAAGATCTAACAGTAATATGTGCCATCCCTATCCATTTAGTAAGACATGTTCCTTGTTCAAAGACAACTTCCAAATAGTGAGAAAGGACAGAGTTTGGGAGGAGTGCATCCTTGGAAAACCATGGACTGAGGAACAGGAAAAAAGTGCTGTTTGCAAGACACTGAGCAAAGTCCTTGAGCCCAAGTGCCTGAACCTCAAGCTTTGGCATTTGCAAAGGTGAAGTTCACTCTCCCTTAGTGCCAGCCGGCAAATGCCATCCTAGAGGGTAAGAATTGCTAAAAAGAGCTATTTCTTTTGCTCTTGAGCAAGATGGTATTTGCTGTGAAGTGCCAAGCACTAACATGAGGGACAGAATTAGAGCAGGAATTGGGCCAGCCGCCATGCTTCCCTCACCTGTGGCATGGCCCCTCCTCTTGCCACTCAAGCTAATGGCAAAGTCCTCATTGCTTCCAGCAGCACAGGGCAGTTACTCTGAAAACAGTTTAAGACCCAAACTTTCGACTCTTGGTTGAACAGGAAGTTAATACTGGCAGTGAAAGTAGAAAGCAGACCGTAGCATATCCGGTAGTTGTAACGAAAGAGTGCTGCTGCAGTCCTACTTCAAGAATAAAATAATAAACGTTGTGTTAAGTCCCTACTTCTGATTTTGTAAACATTAGGCTTATGCTGAGAGAAACAAGGGGAAAGACCCAAGCTGCCTATGGCTTGACAGGGGAAGCTCCTTTAATCCCTAATGCTGTGTTAAATTCCTTCACAGATGCTTAGCCTGTCTGTCTGTGGTTAGTTCAAAGCAGCAGAGCCCTTGCCGTGTATTTACCTTACGCTGTGTTTGCACAAAGCAGCTCAGCTGCGAAAAGATTTTGCCTTCTTTGTACTTCCATGTCTTCAGAAACTAAAGGGACCTCAGTGAGCTGTGGGTTTCATCTGACCCTCCCGCGCAGGAGGCACTTGGACTGTAACAATAGCCGAGCCCTAGAACAAATTTACTTTCTTTTTGCTAAGAAGTTGTCTTTTCCTTGAATATATAGGTGTAATACTAACGGTATACAACACTGAAACTATGCTCTTTAAAATGCATGCGTTTTACTATCACCACCTTGTTTGTGCCTATTACCCTTAAAGTCACACACGCACTTGGAGCTAATGAAATACTGGAGCCTTCACGTAAGTTCTCATAGTGGCAAAAGTTAAATCCTGCATTCAGCACATAAAACAAGTCACTGGAGGGAAACTCACTGTCTAAATGCATTGCTGCCATGACACGCTGCGTCGTTGCAGTCTTCCCGGCTGCAGCAGTGCTCTGCGTGCAGTTCAGGGAGAAAACCCTGGCTGGATGCTCACTGAGCTCAGCCAAGATTTCATGCAGTATTTTGCAGAAGAACAGTGTTTCCTAGGGAGTTAAAAGGAAAAAAAAAGAAAACCTGGTTTTAGAAGCCAAAGAGACCTCAAGAGAAACAAAAAAGCTGCCTATCCAGCAGATACTGGGTAGTCTTTGGGGAGCCGCCTCAGCTGAGCGACTGCTGGGGCAGCAACCAGCGCGAAGGCTGGAGCAGAGACTTTGGTCCCTCACAGACACAGGGACAGGTCAGGAGAAAGCCCTCATGCTGCTGCCCTGCTGCTGCTGCCTCTCGGAAAGGAAGCCCGAAGGGGTTAAAGGGAGGCCTCCTTCCCTCCTCCAGCTGAAAAGGCAGTTTACACCAGCTTAAGCCTGTTTCTGTGGGGCCCTAAAGGTGGAGGTGGTGTCGGAGGGAATAAAAGCAGCATGGAGGGGTGGTACAAGTGTGAGGTAAGTTCTATTTTCCTGAACTAGCTCTTTGTTTTGGAAGAGAGGAATGGCTGGTTGGTGTGGGTTCTGTGGGCTGTGAAATGAGGGACAGGAGGTGTGTGGCCTTAAAGGCTCTGGTAGAAGTTCTTATCTTCCCTTTGTGCCTATCTTGGTGTGGCTGTGAGAAAGATTTGAAAAGGTAATCTTTTATTGTGTTAAAGCTGACTTCCAGGCGGTGAAAGTGGCAAAGAAAGCAATGAAAATGCTGGTGGTGTTGGAAGCCTTTGTGCTTTTGCAGCCATGTTGAATCAGCTCTTCAGCTTCTGCTGAGCATAGTGACTCTTGGCTGGAGAGCAGACCTGCCTGTGTCTGTGAGCCTGAAACTGTGGTGATTGCCAGGGGAAAACATGGCTCCTAATGTTCTCTTGGTTTCTTGTCTTTTGCTAGCTTCAAGACCATCTGCAGAAATTGACTTTGAGAGGCTGATTAATTTAGATCAGACTCAAAAATGGTGCTCAGGTGAGCAATATGCAAACAAACAAATGGTGTTGGTGCTCTTCTGGCAGACATCTTGTGACTCAGCCCAGCTCTGCAGGGCTGAGTGTGTGGTAAACTTGTTTGTCCTGAATAAAAGAAACCAAATTTAAAAAATTCTCTTCAGAAGGTAGGTAAGAGACTGAGAAGTTTGGGGAGGGGGAAATAGGTGTATGATAAAAGTGTGCAGGGCTAGTTTTTCTCTTCTTCTTGACCTCTAACATCACAGTAACTTTTTTTTGTCTAATGTGAATGAAAATGCTGTGGGAGTGAAACCCTGATCTGCTTGAAACACAGGCCTGTTACACTTCTTTGCAAGTCTTAAAACTTTACTTCCCCCCCGAGGGCCATGTTCTCCTCATGTTTGTTTGCATATGTGGAATTTCTTCACAAAAGTGATTTTTAATATAGGTACGGAAGCATCACAGGCTTGTATCTTGTTAAAACTAGGATTTAAAATCTTTCCAAGGCTGGATTGTTTCCTATTCTTGAATAAAATATTCAGTGATTTCAGTATGGAAGCATTGCTTGTTTGTTACGGTGTTGATTGCTCATTGTTACCTCCTTTAAAAACCACTTTACTTTCATTAACTTGAGCAAGCTTTACCCAGCCGTGATTCATAGGAAGATATAAATGATTTGGCAGATGGAGCCTTGAGTATGATGGATACTGGCCATTAAGAAAGGCCTTTAAAAAGAAATATAATGATATCAATTGTGCCATCTAGACTCTCACTGTCTGGGTTATTAGTACATGATCTGGTCTCAGGATAACAGCCTCTTGAGTAATGCTTCCTCTAATTAGCAATAGTGCTGCCTGGTGGTTTAGTAAATTAATCTGAAGTATTGGCATCTGTTGGTCTGCAGTTTAGCATGATCTATTAGTCACGAGTTAAATAACTTGCATCTCCTCAGATAGCCTTTTAAGTATGCAGTCCATGAAGTCAGACCAAAATAATTTAAAAAATTTCGTCCTCACTCTTATCTCTGCCCACACCATCACCTTTCTCCCCAGTGCAAGTGGCTAGCCATGAATAATTAAAATGAGGTAACAGCTGCTATGCAGATGGTGATTTTTTTTTGGAAAATTCCCCTCTCTGTGATGAAAACATAGTACCTGACAGACTACCAGCCCCTCAGGTCTACTTTCTGTATGGACTTTTGACCAAGGCTTTGATCACATGAGCTCACTTTAGCTGTTTCAAACATGGATATTTGAATTAACTCAGGTGTCCAGGCTCCATCCATCACCAAAGAAAGAGAGGTGCATCCAGGGAGTGACTCATCGCATCCTAAAATAAGTGTCTAAGATTAATGTGATGAATCATCCTCCAGATGTATCGTCTTTCCTTTTCACTGTGGAGAGAATCTGGATGGCAAGATGTGGTTAGGCACCTTGTTTTTAGGTGGTTAAAATTAATTGGAAAGAAATTCACTCTTGAAGGTTGATGATATCTCAACATACTCAAAAGTCAGCTATTCTGGTAGTGTGTATGGCATATCTTATCCAACCTCTTCATACGAGGTGATTAATGGTAATATTTGATTTGCATGAAGCTGAATGTAATGTAATTTGTCTTGTATAGATTTTCCTGTATGTCTTAAAGTATACTTATTTCATATGACAGCTATACCTAAGCTATCCTTGTATCTCTAGAGCTGAAGAAAGATGATGTCATCGGCCAAATAGTCAAGATGGAAAAGTGTAACTGAATTTGGGAAGATGCGATGCATTTATTGCTATGACAAGATGTTACATTAGCTGGAAAAGATCTATAAGGTGAGTGAATTTTAAAGTACTTCTGTTTTATAGACACTTTATTGTGCAGGTGTTGGCTTGAGTCTTGTGGGTGATTTCTGATCTTGCTTTCTCAGCTTTTGGCTTCTAAGATCTTCAAGGTAATGCAATTCCTCAGAAAGTTAGGAAACCCACCTACAAAATATGTTTGTGTTTTAGCTCCTTGAAGTGTCTGGAGTTGAGTTTGAGGCAGCAGAGAGGCTTTTCAATACACAGGCCTTTCCTGACTGTTTGATTTTTTTGATATGATTGCCCAGGAGCAAATTCTGACCTCAGTGAATGTACCTGAAAGGAACATTAGACTTGGTGTTCATTTTTGCTCAAGACTGGTGTTAGTTCATGAATTGAATATGTGAGATTTATCCAATAGTGCCTTGTGTAGTAGAAGATTGGAAAGAAAAAAAAATTATAGCAGAGCACTTTAATGAAATTTCTTTTTGATTAATAATGCAGCAGTCTAATCTTAAATTTGAAATATCAGAGGGAGAATAACTGGAGTAATGCCTAATGTTGAAAGGATGCCTGTTCTTAATCCCTCAACTGTCTTTTCTGGATTGTATTCACTATTAAGCTCTATGTTGGTGTTTTATTTTACTAAATAGGGGGAAAAAAGCAGAGGAGGTCTTTCTAAGATGAGGGCATCAAGATGTCTAATAGGCCTGACCTCTAACCTGGCTCTATGCAGGGTGGTGTCCTTTGATTGTAAAACAGGAGCATCAGTAATTATGTGCTCCTCTACTTCCTATGAGAAGATAGCTGCTGTATTTCCTTTTCTTTTTTTTTTTTCTCCTTCCCCCTTCAAAGAACTGCAGCTTGCCCAAGCAATGTTATTTTGGTGAGTGGCAAAAATTAGCTGTGTGATAACCAATAAAGCAAAGTGTTCTTGTTAAATATTGCTGAAGTGATGAGAGGTTACCAGATAACCCAGTCAGTTGCACGTGAAGATCATCATTTCGTATTGGAATGGTAGTTTGTGTAGCACAACGTTTTCTGTCCAGCCTCTTGCCTCCGAGGAAACTGCAAGAAGGAGCAAATTTTAAATTAGTGTTTTTGGAATAAAAAAAGGTGGTTTAGAATTTTGCATGTGAAACTTGTATTTTTAGGTAAATACCGACAGGCTGTCCAACACTGTAATAGTAAAGTCTCCCAACTCTTATGAATCATAAAAAAACTTTCAGTGATATTTCCTTGTCATTAATGTCATAGGCCAACTGGATGCTGTGAGGAAACATGTGACTTCAGTTAGGTGGTTTTCACTTTATGGGAGAGGAACAGGCCCTGGTTATTGGTACCATTTATTCTTACGCGCAGGTTCACCATAACCCTCTTTAAGGCCAGGTTGTGCGCAGGCGAGTAGAGCGCACTGGAAGCAGATTTTGCTGATGGAGTGTTCGTGCTCTGTTTGGTAAATAGCTGCTTCCCCTCACCTCTGGCTGTTTCAGGCTCTACACCTGGAAATCCCCTTGGCCTCTCCCAGTGCTTTTGTTTAAGATACCTGTTGTTTATAAGCGTTTTTCCACTGCCAGTCTGACAGGATTGCAGTAGTACCACCCAGGGCAGGACCAATCTTCTGGAGAAAGGAGGACAATTTCATGTCACACTCCTGCTTATATAATTCCTTGGAACTTAAAGTGCTCTGTATGAAAACTTTTTAGAAGAAAACTGGGACCTAACAAAAGGGCTGGCTTGGGGG